>JAESGL010000145.1_pt1 | contig 89054 bp, 82 predicted proteins | sample 9269711 | NCBI WGS metagenome assembly JAESGL01 (sample SAMN14515918, study PRJNA621676) | algae metagenome | isolation source: Kastovskya adunca ATA6-11-RM4 and co-occurring heterotrophs from soil and... | place: Chile: Atacama Desert | collected 2011-06-27 | reverse complement strand
CGCTCAACAACTCCATGTCGATCACTCCGATAACCCCGACCATCCGGCCGGGGAGGTGAACAGACACGGGTCATTTCTCGGCGAAAACTTCGGCTCCTACAGGGTCAGCTCTCAGTGCAAATCAACAGATCAGCGTCTCCCCGTCCTCCCGCCCTGCGATATAGAAGCCGAGCAGTCGGTGCTTGCAGCCCTGCTGATCGGCGGCCCGATGTATCAACCGCTTCACCATGCGCTCTTTTCCGAAGTTTTCGCCGATCCAATCCACGGCGGGCTCTTTCTGTCGCTGAAAGCTATTGCCGATTATCCTATTGAAGACCGCGCTCGCGAAGTGGCGACCAGAATGGGCCGTGAACTGGATGAAGTCGGCGGGGCAGATTACGTCGAGGCGTTAGCCAGGCTGCCCTTGGTCACGATCGAAGAGTTCGGTGACCACGCACGCACCCTGCGGTCTTGCTGGGCGCGCCGGTGGCTGCTGGAGGCCGGAGAGCAAGTGCAAGAAATTGGCGCCGAGATGGCGCAAGCGGCCATCGACATTGCAGGTTCAGCCGCCCCGGAGCGCATGATCGACCATCTCCGGTCGCGCCTTGAGAAAGTGGCTGCAGAGCTTCGTGCCGCATCCTATCATTCCGGGGGTCTTGGCTAAGACCTCCGCAATCCGCGCGAAAGGCTAACTTTCCGCAGCGCGGTGCCGGTCCGTCCAGTCCTGCGCGGGTCCGAACAGCCAGTCACCATGCGCCCAGGCCAGGAAGCGGATCATGGCCAGGACGGTGGCGCCCGCATCATGCGGATCGCCGCCCGCCGCCAGATAGGCCTCCTCCGCCCGGGCAAGGCTGGCGAGCTGGCCTACCCCCTCGCCGCGGGCATCCCGATAGGCGCGGCCGGCCGCGATCAGATGCTCGCGGGGCCACCCATGTTCATCGGCCGCCAGGGCGTTGGCGCGCATGGGCGGCGGGTGTCCGCGAGCGAGGTCAGGCCGCGACCGGCTCCGCCAGCGCGCGGCCGAAGGCGTCCCGGATCGCGACCATACAGGCGGCAGCATTCTCGGCCATCCGGCGCTCGGCCTTCTTCGTGGCCTCCACCTCATCGATCGCCTCGGCCGCCTGCTCGGCCGCTTCGGCGAAGCCGTCCCGCATCTCCTCCAGCCAGCCGCGCACCTGCTCCTCGTCGCCCTGCTGGCGCAGGTCCGCGATGATGTTCTCGACCTCGACCGTCATGCGGCCGGGGGAGGGGGCCTTCTGCATCAGGCGGGTGATGCGCTGCGCCACCTCCTGCTGGACGGATGGGCGCTGGGGCTGCTTAGCCATGGGTCTTTTTCCTCGGATTGGGGCCGGGGATGGGCCGCCGGGGGAGCGCCCCTATATGTGGGGCGCGTGCCCTTTTTGTTCCACAAGGCAAGCGCCTCGCTGGACCGGGTATGTGGACGGGTATCAAGCCCGATGCGTTTGCGCTCAGCCCAATAAACGCTAAGGTTTCGGCGCTTAGTCGGAAAGCACGGGTGGCTTGGCGAGCCCTTCGGCCCGCAACCTGTCGATCAGCGCCGCGAGGCGCTGGCGGCGATAGGCGTCCATGTCGCGGCCGGCATAATTCAGGAAACCCTGGCCGGTGCGAAGCCCAATCCGCCCTTCCCGCATGTTGTGCTCGATCACCTCCGGCGCGCGATAGCGCTCATGCCCCAGCGCGCCGGTCAGGTAGCGGCTCGCGTGGTAGAGGATGTCCCCGCCGCCCCAGTCGATGAACTCCAGCACGCCCAGTACGCCGAAGCGGAAGCCGAAGCCGTATTTCACGGCCTTGTCGATGTCTTCGGCGCTCGCGACGCCTTCCTCCACCATACGGGCGGCCTCGTTCATCGCCAGGGTTTGGATGCGGGGCACGATGAAGCCGGGGCTGGCCGCGCAGACCACCGGCACCTTGCCGACCGATTCCAGCACGGCGTTCAGTCGCGCGACCGTCTCCGGCGCCGTCGCCCGCCCGGGCGAGACCTCGACCAGCGGGACGATATAGGCCGGGTTGAGCCAATGGGCGTTGAGGAAGCGCTCCGGCCCGGCGACGGAGGGCGAGAGGTCGTCCACCAGGATGGTGGAGGTGGTGGAGGCCAGGATCGCCCCGGGCGCCATCAGGGCCGAGGCGCGGGCCAGGGTCTCGCGCTTGAGGTCCAGCACCTCCGGCACGCCCTCGAAGACGATGCCGGCGCCGCCCAGCGCTTCCGCCGCCGCCGCTTCCGGCATGACGCGCACGCGGGAGAGAAGGGCATCGGCATGGGCCGGATCGAACAGGCCCAGCTCGCCCAGGGTGCGCAGCGCGGCGCCGATCTCGGCCAGCGCCTCCGCCTCCAGCGCCGCGAAGGCCTCGGCGCCGCGCGGCTTGACGTCCAGCAGCGTGACGGCATGCCCGGCATAGGCGAATTGCACCGCGATGCCCCGCCCCATCCGCCCCGCGCCGAGGCAGAGGATGGGCGTGCGTTCAGGCGAAGCCATGGCGCAGCACCTGCCCGATGCCCTCGCGGTCCAGGCCGCCCAGCCCGACATCCGCGAGCCTCCGCCCGGCATGGTCCGGCGCATCGCCGCGGATCGCCGCGCCGATGGCGGAGAAGCCCTTCGCCAGGGGAACCTCCACCCCGGCCAGCGCCGCCGCCGAGATGATGAGCGAGAGGCCGAGGCGCAGGTCCTCCATCATGTAGCGGTGCTGGGTGAGGATGATGCGCTCCCGCCAGTCCCCGGATTCGGTCAGCCGGTCATGCGAGGCGCGGCCATACATCCACTCCTCGCCCGACTTGGCGTAGTGATGCGCCAGGGGGAAATGCGGCGGGCCGTAGCCCAGCGCCTCGCGCACCGCCATGCGCTCGGCATCCAGCGCGTCGGTGGTGCGGCGGATGGCGGGCACGGTGCCCTCGTTGTGGATGTCCCATTTCTCGAAATGCTCGAGCGGGCCGGCATTCATAACGATGAGGGGCGGGTGGATGATGGCGCCCGCATTCATCAGCGCGCCGGAGAGCGCATCGCCGCAGGGCTCGATCACGCCGGGGAAGGCCTCACCGATCACCCGCAGCGCCATCTCCGCCCGATCGAGCGGGAAGACGCCCACAGGCAGGCGGACGGCGCGCACGGTGATGGCCACCTGGTGCGGGCCGTGCTTGCGGGCGAGCCAGGGGAGGGTGCCGGTTTCGGCGAAGGCCACCGCCGGCCTGCGGCCGCTCCGGTGCAGCGCATGTGCCATCAGCACGGTGCCAAGCGTGCCGGGCGGCAGGAACACCACCTGCCCGTCCTCCACGCAGGGGGCCAGCCGTGCCGCGATATCGGCCTGGGCCGTGGCGGGGGCGGGGCAGAGGATGAGCTGCGCGCCGCGCAGGGCCTCGGCCATGTCGGCCGTGACCAGCGCCAGCCGCGCCTCATGCGTGCCCTTCGCATCCTTCACCGCGATGGTGCCGCCCGCGGCCTTGTGGGCCTCCACCGCCGCCGCATCGCGTCGCCACAGCCGCACCTCATGCCCGGCCAGGGCCATGTCCCCCGCCGCGGCGAAGGAGCCATTGCCGCCGCCGAGGACAGCGATGCGAAGCGTCATGCGTCGGTTCCGATCAGGGGTCGAAGCTCGAAATGCCGCACCTTGCCGAGGGCGGTGCGTGGCAGGCTGTCGGTGAAGACCACGCGGCGGGGCACCTTGAAGCGCGCCAGCCTGGCGGAGACATGCGCGCGCACCGCCTCCTCCTCCAGCGCCATGCCGGCGCGGAGGACGAGGAAGGCCACGGGCACCTCCTGCCATTTCGGGTCCGGCGCGCCGAGCACGGCCGCCTCCGCGATGGCCGGATGCTCCAGCAGCACGCGCTCCACCTCCGCCGGGTAGATGTTCTCGCCGCCGGAGATGATCATGTTCTTCTTCCGGTCATGGACGAAGAAGTAGCCATCCGCATCCCGCGTGCCGATATCCCCGGTGCGGTACCAGCCGTCCTGCATGCAGGATGCCGTCGCCGCTTCGTCGCGCCAATAGCCGGCGAAGAGGTTGCGGCCGCGCAGCAGCACCTCGCCCGCCACGCCATGCGGCAGCTCGCGCCCGGCCTCATCGGCGATCCGCGCCTCGCAGAGCAGCCCCGGCAGGCCGGTGGAGGTGCCGCGCGAGAGGTCGCCGCCGAGGCGCGTGTAGATGGCGATGGGGCAGCTCTCCGTCGCGCCATAGACCTGGAGCAGGGGGACGCCCCGCGCCATCACCGCGTCGATCAGGGCCTGGTGGACGGGCTCGGAGCCCGTGCTGATGGCGCGGAGGCTGGACAGGTCCAGCTCGTTCCAGCCCGGCGTCGCCATCAACGCGCGGAGGACGGCCGGCACGGTCAGCATCAGCGTCGGACGGTCGGAGACGATGGCCTCCATCACGGCCTCCGGCACGAAGCGCGCATGCACCGTGACCGTGGCGCCGATCTGCAGCGCCGGCGTGGTCTGGATGTTGAGGCCGCCGACATGGAAGAAGGGAAGGGCGGAGAGGATGTGGTCCCCGGCCGTCATGCCATGCAGGTGGTGGCTCATCACCGCGTTGTGGAACAGCGCCTCCTGCCGCAGCAGCGCGCCCTTCGGCCGGCCGGTGGTGCCGGAGGTATAGACGAGGAGAAGCGGGTCCTCGAAGCGGCCGGCGCCGTCCCAGTCCGCGTCGCCCTCCGGGATCTCCAGCGGTGCGGCGGGAAGCTCCGGGGCCGCTTCCCGGAGCGTCGCGGCGAAGGCCGGCTCCACGAAGGCCACGCGCGCCTCGGCATGATGCAGGATGTAGCCCAGCTCCGCCGGGGCCAGCCGCCAGTTCAGCGGCAGCAGGATCGCCCCCAGCCGCGCGCAGGCATAGAGCAGGGCGAGATAGGCCGGCCCGTTCATGGCCAGCACCGCCACCCGGTCGCCCCGGCCCACCCCATGGCGCCTGCGCAGCAGCGAGGCGGCGCGGGCCACGTCCCGCGCGAAGGCGGCATAGGTGATGGACGCGCCTTCGAAGCGGATCGCGACCTTGTCCGGGGTGAAGGCGGCGTTGCGGTCGATCGGGGTGGCGAGGTTCGTCACCCGCTCAGTCGTCCTTTTCGCCGGGCTTGTAGAGCGTGTCGCGGCCCAGCCGGTCCAGGCAGATCTCGGCGGTCCAGGGCAGCATGAGGGAGCCGCAGCGGCTGTCGCGGTAGATGCGCTCGAGCGGCAGGCTCTTCAGCATCGCCTGGCCGCCGCAGGTGCGGATGGCCTTGGCCGCGAGGGCATTGGCGTTCTCCATCACCGTGAACTGCGCGGCATAGGCGCGCTGCACCTGCTCCCGCGTGGGGTCGGGCCGCGCCTCGCGGATGGCCTGGAACCAGAGCGCCTTGGTCTGCTCCAGCATGATCCGCATCTCCGCCACCGCGATCTGCTTGGTGGGGAACATGCGGCGCTTCACCGGCGGCATGCCCGGCAGTTCGCCGCGCAGATAGGAGACGGTGAAGTCATAGGCCGCCTGCGCCAGGCCCATATAGGTGGGGGTCAGCGTCATGAACATGTGGGGCCAGCGGCCCGCGGCCTGGAAGTACACGCCGCGCGGCATCAGCATGGCGTCCTCGGGCACGAAGACGTCCTTCAGCAGCAGCGTGCGGGACACCGTGCCGCGCATGCCCAGCGGGTCCCAATCCCCCACCACCGAGACGCCGGGCGCATCGGCGGGAACGGCGAGGTAGAGGGTGTTGCGGCGGCTCGCGGCATCCTCTCCCACCCGCTCCGTGCAGAGGATGCCGTAATAATCCGCCGAGCCCGAAAGGCTGGCGAAGATCTTCTTGCCGTTGATGAGGTAGCCACCCTCCACCGGGCGCGCCTCGGTGCCGAAGGCGATGGCGCCGGCCGCGGCCGCGCCGCCCTCGGAGAAGGGCTGGGAGTAGATCTTCCCGTCCCGCACGATGCGCGCATAGTGCTTCGCGCGGCGCGCGCGATGGGCGGCGCGCTCCTCCTCCGGCATCTCCAGGTCCTCCGAGAGAAGGCCGGACCAGAGGGTGGAACAGACATGCATGTTCCAGGACAGCGCCGTGGCGCCGCAATAGCGGCCGAGTTCCGCGGCGGTGAGGCAGTAGGTGGTGAAGTCCGCGCCCTCGCCGCCATCCTCCTCGGGCACGCAGATGCGCAGCAGGCCTTCGCCATGCATGTCGCGGAAGTTCTCGATGGGGAAGCGCGCCTCCCGGTCATAGGCCGCGGCGCGGGGCGCCAGCACGGCCTTGCCGAAGCGCCGCGCGCGGGCCGTCAGCTCCGCCTGCTGCGGCGTCAGGTTGAAGGCCTCAGGCGCGAAGATCGGCTCGTCCTGGACCAGGTCGCCGGGCAGGCTGTCCATCACGCGGTCCTCTCCTTCAGCTCGTTCGGGGGCAAATGGCGGTCCAGGAAGTCGAGCACGATGGCGTCGAAGGCTTCCGGCGCCTCGATATTGGGGAGATGGCCGATCCCGGCCATGCAGCGGTATTCGGCACCCCGGATCTTCCCGGCCATGCGCTCCATCACCGGCGCGGGGGCGTTCGTGTCCACCTCGCCCGCCAGGCACAGCACCGGCACGCGGATCGCGCCGAGCGAGGCGCGCTCGTCGAAGGTGACGAGGCAGCGCACCGCGGCCCGGAAGGTGGGGGAGGGGGTGGCGCCCAGCACCGCGACGGCGTGCCTCCGCCAGGGCGTGCCCGCGCCGGCCGGGCCGGTGAGATGGCCGAAGTTCTCCTCGGCCATGTCCGCCATGCTGCGGCCTTCGTCGAGCGGCTTCAGCCTTGCGGCAACGAATTTCTGCTGGAACTCGCCGGAGGGATTGCCGAAGGCCGGGCTGGTCGCGCAGAGGATGGCGGCGGCATAGGCGTCCGGCCGGCGCCGGAGCAGCGTCTGCGCCACCATCCCGCCCATGGAATGGCCGAGCAGCACGACCCGCTCCAGGCCTCGTTCGGCGATGGCGGCCTCCACATCCGCGGCCAGCCCCTCGAAATCCATCGCCTCGACCGGCGGGCGGGCGCCATAGCCCGGGAAGTCGAGCGGAACCGGGCGGTAGCCGCGCGCGGCGAAGCTCCCGGCCTGCGGCTGCCAGAGCCGTGAATCCGCGCCGATCCCGTGCAGCATGACGACCGCAGCCCTGTCCGCCATGGTCACCTATCCCTGTTCAGGATGGATCATATGAAATGGAATATATCTGTCCAGCATGATTCAGCCGAACACATCCTGCAACGCGCCCTTCACCACGACGGGCAGGCCATCCACCAGAATGTCCGTCCCCATCACGGGAATGTCGAAATGCCCCGGCGTGTAGCGCCCGGCGAACTCGTTGGCGCCGGTGGAGAAGAGGAAGTTGCCGGAGACGGCCCGCAGCTCCGTGCCGTTCGTGTCCCGCTGGCCATACATGGAAAGCGCCTCGTAGCGCGCGGCCGGGTTCATGCCGAAGCCCACATGCGAGACCGCATAAGCCTCCCGGTCGCCCCAGGCGGCGAAGGACTGGCGCATCATCTCCGCATCGGGGCCGCTGCCCTCGATGGCCGTGACATAGTCCTTCTCGATGGTCAGGCGGATGGGCGCGCCGAGGTAGCGCTTGAAGGTCAGGTTGATGTCGCCCGTGTCCAGCACCAGCGTGCCGTTGACCGTGCCCGCGGCGGGGAAGCTTACCACGATCCCGCCGGGCCAATGGGCCAGGGTTCCCGGCCGGTCCGTCCAGCCCCACACGCCGACGGTGGAGGCGCCGCCCATGTCGATCTCGAGCGCCGTGCCCGCGGCGGAGCGCACGCTCATCCGCCTCGCGCCGCGCAGCATCTTCGTGGCGGCCTTCACCTTCGCCATCAGCGCGTCATCGGGCCGCATCCGCTCCAGCGCCTCGGGATGCTCGTTGGAGATGGAGAGGATCCGCGCCCCGGCCTTGAGGATGGCGGCGGTCTCGCGCGCATGCATCAGCCCCTGCACGGTCAGGTCCACCACCAGCCCGCTCGCCGACAGCGCGCCGACCACGGGCTCCAGCCCGCCGATCGCCTCGCTGGCCCCGGTGGAGCGCACCGGCACGGGATAGGGGTTGCGCCCGGTCGGCAGCACGAGATGGAAGGGCCGCGCGCCGAGGCGGAGCAGCGCCAGCTCGGCCAGATGCACGTTCAGCGCGCGCGACTGGGTTTCCGAGAGGATGGCGACCGCCTCGCCGGGCTTCACGGCGCATTTGGCCAGGATCTCGGTGAAGGCCTCGATCCACTTGTGCTCGATGCGGTCCGCCAACATCCTTGAGCAACCCCTGTGCGTGCAGGGGCATTCGGGGGCAAAGAGGGGCCGCCGGTCAAGATATATGAAAAGGGATATAAAGCGCCCGTGCCCTTCACCGAGGACTACCTGCCCTATCTCCTCGCCCGGGCCAGCCATTCGGTCTCCTCCAGCTTCCATGCCTCGCTGAAGGATTGGGGGCTCTCGGTGCCGGAATGGCGCGTCCTCGCCTGCTTGAGCGACGTGGACGGGCTGGGCGTGGGCCAGCTGGCCGCGATGGCGCTGATGAAGCAGCCCAGCATGACCAAGGTGCTGGACCGGATGGAGGCCGACGGGCTGGTGCGCCGCAAGGCCACGGCGGAGGACCGCCGCCGCGTGCTGATCCACATCACCCCCAAGGGCCGGGCCCGGGTGAAGCCGGCCCTGGCCGCCGCCCTGGCGCATCAGCGGCAAAGGCTGGCCCCTTTCGACGAGGCCGAGCGCGCGCTGATCCTCCGGGCCCTGCACCTGCTGATCGGCGAGGACTGACGGCGGAGGTTGTATCCGGCGGGCAGGGCTGGAAGGCTGCGGTTTCTCAACCCCGGTCAGGAGCCCCGGATGACCTCCCCTCCCGGTCGCGCCGCCTAGAGATGGGACGCTGGACCTCCATCGCCGGCGGGGAGCGGCATGTCTTCGACGGCCTGCCCCGCCTTCTCGCCGCCGCCTCGCCCCGCCGCTCCGGCGACGAGCTGGCTGGCATCGCGGCCGCCAGCGATGCCGAGCGGGTGGCCGCCCGCTTCGCCCTCGCCGACCTGCCGCTCCGGGCCTTCCTTTCCGAGACCGTGATTCCGCCTGAGGCCGATGAGGTCACGCGGCTCATCCTCGACACGCATGATGCGACGGCCTTCGCCCCGCTCGCCCATCTCACCGTCGGCGGACTGCGGGACTGGCTGCTTTCCCACGCCGCCGATGCCCCGGCCCTGGCCGCCGTCTCCCCGGGGCTGACGCCGGAGATGGTGGCCGCCACCTCCAAGCTCATGCGGAACCAGGACCTGATCGCGGTCGCCCGCAAGCGCCGCGTGACCACGGCCTTCCGCTCCACCCTGGGGCTGGAGGGGCGGATCGCCACCCGCCTCCAGCCCAACCACCCCACGGACGACCTGCGCGGCATCGCCGCCTCCACGCTGGACGGGCTGCTGAACGGCTCGGGCGATGCGGTAATCGGCGTGAATCCCGCGACGGACAGCGTGCCCAACGCCATGGCGCTGCTGCAGATGCTCGACGACCTCCGCGCCCGCTACGGCATCCCCACTCAGACCTGCGTGCTGACGCATGTGACGAATGCCATCGAGATCATGCGGCGCGGCGCGCCGGTGGATCTCGTCTTCCAGTCCGTCGCGGGTACGGAAGGCGCCAATCGCGGCTTCGGCGTGGATCTGTCCATCCTGCGCGAGGCGCGGGACGCCGCGCTGTCGCTGCGTCGCGCCGGCCCCTCGGGCGAGGTGATGTATTTCGAGACCGGCCAGGGCAGCGCCCTCTCGGCGGAGGCGCATCACGGCGTGGACCAGCAGACGCTGGAGGCGCGCGCCTATGCCGTGTGCCGCGCCTTCCAACCGCTTCTGGTGAACACGGTGGTCGGCTTCATCGGCCCCGAATATCTCTATGACGGCAAGCAGATCATCCGCGCGGGGCTGGAGGACCATTTCTGCGGCAAGCTGCTCGGCCTGCCGATGGGGGTGGATGTCTGCTACACCAACCATGCCGAGGCCGATGGCGACGACATGGATGGGCTGATGACCCTGCTCGCCGTGGCCGGCGTGCATTTCCTTATCTGCGTGCCCGGCGCGGACGACATCATGCTCAACTACCAGAGCCTCTCCTTCCACGATGTGCTGGCGCTGCGCTCCATGCTCGCTCTGCGCCCCGCGCCGGAGTTCGAGGACTGGCTGACGCGCATGGGCATCGCGGAACCGGGCGGCGCCATCCGCCCGCCGGAGCTGGCCGGCTCGCGCCTCATGCAGCTGGCCCAGGAAGCCGGGCATGGCTGAGGCGCCCCTCCCCGATCCCTGGGCAAGGCTCCGCGCCGCCACCCGCGCGCGCATCGGGCTGGGCGGCGTCGGTGACGCCCCGCCGCTGCGCGAGGTGCTCGGCTTCCAGATGGCCCATGCCCTGGCGCGCGATGCCGTGCACGCGCCGCTGGACCTGGCGGCGCTGGAGGAGGCGCTGCGCCCCCATGCCGCGTTGCGCGCCACCAGCATGGCGCCGGATCGCGGCACCTATCTGCGCCGCCCCGATCTCGGCCGCCGCCTGGGCGGGATGGACGGGGCAGGGGAGGAGGGCTGCGATGTCGCCTTCGTCCTGGCCGATGGCCTCTCGGCCACGGCGGTGCAGCGGCACGCGGCGCCCGTCTTCCATGCCTGCGTGGAGCGCCTTCCGGGCTGGCGCATCGCACCCCCCGTCATCGCCACCCAGGCCCGCGTGGCGCTGGGCGACGAGATCGGCGCCCGGCTCGGGGCCCGGCTCGTCGCGGTGCTGATCGGGGAAAGGCCGGGCCTCAGCGTTCCCGACAGCCTCGGGATCTACCTGACCTTCGACCCACGGCCGGGGCGCCGGGATTCCGAGCGCAACTGCATCTCCAACATCCACGCCGCCGGGGGGCTGAAGCCGGAACTGGCCGCGGCGAAGCTCGCCTGGCTGATGCGGGAGGCGCTGACGCGCAAGCTGACCGGGACGGGGCTGAAGGACGATGCCGACCCCGCCGCCCTGACCACCCCTAGACCACCGGGGGAAGCGGATTGCGCCCCCGGAATTCCCGGCTCGTGAGGAAGGTCTCGCGCACCTCGCGGATGCCGCGCCCGGCCAGCGCATCGAGCGCGTCGGGGCCGGGCACGCGGTCCAGGATGTAGCGGAACAGCGTGTTCACATCCTCGCGCGTCGCGGGCCGGTCGCGTTCCAGCCAGGTCTCGCCCTTGTCCTTCAGCAGCCTGGCCAGGCGCGTCGCCCGGTGCTTGCGGTGGCGTTCCTGCGCATCGGCGAGGATGCCGGTCACGGCCGCTTCCACGCCGTCCGCCAGATGGTGCTGGGGGCCCTCCACCCAGTTCATCTTGTCGAAGCCCATGTCGCGGAAGGTCTCGTCGCGGAAGGAGGAGCCGCGCGCCCCGATGTAGCGGGCGAAGCACACGTCGGTCATCACCCGGGCGATGCCCAGCGCGTGGCAGCCCAGCGTCTTCACCGCATCCTGGGAGGAGAAGCTGCTCGACATCTCGAGGCTCTCCATCCAGCGGAAGATCGCCATGTGGTCGCGATAGGGATAATCGGTCTGCGACAGGATGCGGTCATAGGGCGCCATCCAGTCGCGCAGCCGCCGCCAGGGCTCGCGCTTCAGCCCGAAGGCCCAGTGGTGCTGCAGCATGGTCAGCCAGGCATGGGGGCCGGTGGGGGCGATGTGGTGGTCCCCATAGGCGGCGAAGTAGCCGATGCGCGGGTCCCGGTCCGAAAGCGCGCGCAGCTCCTCCATCATCCGGATGTAGTCCGGGCCCAGCTCCATGTCGTCTTCGAAGAAATAGGCGCAATCGGCATCCAGCGCCTCGAAGGCCAGCACCTCGCCGCGGCGGATGTTGGAGGCGATCCCGAGATTGCTCCGCGCCGCCGCCACATGTCCGCGCGGGAAATGCTTGCGGAAGGCGGCGATGGAGGCCTCGATCTCCGCCTCCTCGGCATAGCGCAGGCCGGTCCGGGCGGAGACGGTGCCATCCTGCACCAGGAACACCCGCCGGGGGTCCAGCGTGTAGTCCCGCTGCTGGAGCAGCGAGGCGCAGACGCGCTCAAGATACTCGGCGCGGTTGAAGCCGAAGACGATGACCGGCACCTCCAGCACCCGCGGCGCGGGCCGGGTGTGCGGCGCCGGGGAAGCCAAAGCGTCGCTCAAGACCGCCTCTCCCGTAATCCTCGCCCTGGCTAGGGCGTGGCGCGGCGAATGGCAACGGGGCCGCCCTTCACCCCTCCTCGCGCCCCATTTCCAGCGCCCGCGCATAGACCTGCCGGCGCGGCAGGCCGGTGGCGGCGGCCACCATGGCGGCGGCGTCGCGCAGGGACTGGCCGGCGGCGAGCGCCTCCCGCAGGCGGCGGTCTACCTCCTCCGCCCCGCTGGGCGCATCGGCCTCGGCGGGGCCCACCACCACCACGATCTCCCCGCGCGCGGCATGGCTGGCGTAATGCGCGGCCAGCGCCGGCAGCGAATCGCGCCGCACCTCCTCGAAGCGCTTGGTCAGCTCCCGCGCCACGGCGGCGGGGCGCCCCCCGAATCCCTCGGCCAGGGCCGCGAGGCATTCGGCCAGCCGGTGCGGCGCCTCGAAGAAAACCAGCGTGGCCGAAAGCCCGGCCCCCTCCGCCGCCCGCAGCCGCGCGATGGCTTCGCGCCGCGCCCCCTCCTTCGGGGGCAGGAAGCCCATGAACAGGAAGGGCAGGGGTGGCAGGCCGGAAAGGGTGAGGGCCATCACCGCCGCATTCGGCCCGGGAACGGCGGAAACGAACAGCCCCGCCTCCATCGCCGCCCGGGCCAGGCGGAAGCCGGGGTCGCTCACCAGCGGCGTGCCGGCATCGGAAACCAGGGCGAGCCTTGCCCCGCCGCGCAGCCGCTCCAGCAGGCGCGGCACCTCGCCGGCCTCGTTATGGTCGTGCAGGGCGTGCAGCGGGGCGGCGATTCCGTGGCGCGCCAGCAGCGGGGCGGTCACCCGCGTATCCTCGCAAAGGATGAGGTCCGCGCCCCGCAAGGTCACGACCGCGCGGGGTGAGAGGTCCCCCAGGTTGCCGATGGGGGTGGCGACCAGCCATAAACCCGGGGCCATTCCGGCGGATGATCCGCCGCTACCAGAAGGGGCCTCGCGTGGATCCTCGTCCTGTCCGGGCCCCGGCCCCAACCGCTCCTCGCCCTGCACGGCACGCCTCCCGCTTCGGCGCCGCCCTGGCGCTGGCGGCGCTTGTGGGCCTCGCGGCCTGCGCGCCGCAAGCCCCGCAGGCGGGCTATGGCCGCCCCGCCGCGCCCCTCTTCGGTGGCGCCGGATCCCTGGGGGCGCCGCAGCCGCCCGCCGGCCCGGCCAACACCAAGGTGGCCATTCTCCTGCCGATGAGCGGCCCGCAGGCCGCGCTCGGCCCGGCCATGCTGAACGCCGCCACCCTCGCCCTGTTCGATTCCGGCGCGCGCGGGGTGGAGCTGGTGCCGCGCGACACCACCGGCTCGCCCGGCGGCGCCTCGGAGGCGGTGCGCTCCGCACTGTCGGACGGCGCCCGTGTGGTGGTCGGCCCGCTCACCGGGCCGGAAACCGCCGCCGCGGCGGGCCAGGCCCGCACCGCCGGCGTGCCGGTGCTCGCCTTCACCAATGATGTGGACCAGGGCGGCGGCGGCGTCTGGGTGACCGGCGTCACCCCGTCCCAGCAGGTGCGGCGCCTGGTTGCCGCGGCGCAATCCGCCGGCATCCGCCGCATCGGGCTCGCCGGGCCGGATGGCGCCTTCACCAGCCGCCTCGCCTCCGCGCTGCGCAACGCCTCCCGCGAGACCGGGCTCTCCGCGCCCGCGATCGTCACCTACCCCTCCGGCGCCTCCCGGCCCCAGGCGGCCGGGCAGATCGCCGCTCAGGCCGCTTCCGAGCCGATCGGCCTCCTCATCCTCGCCGAGGGCGGCCCGCAGGCGCGGGAAATGGCGGCGGCGCTGGCCGGCGCCGGCTTGGCCAGCCCGCCCCTGCGCGTGGCCGGAACGGTGCTCTGGGCCGGAGACCCCACGGTGGCGAACGACCCCGCCCTGGCCGGCGCCTGGATGCCCGGCCCCGACCCCGCGGCCCGCAACGGCTTCGAGACCCGCTACCAGGCCGCCTTCGGGGAGCGCCCGCCGCGCCTCGCCGCCACCGCCTATGACGCCACCTCCGCCGCGGTGCGGAGCGTGCGCGGCGGCGACCCGACGGCCCCGGCCGCCCTGCCGCTGGGCGAGCCGCTGCAAGGCGCGGACGGCGCCTTCCGCCTGCTGCCCAACGGGCAGCTGCAGCGCGCCCTGGCCGTCTATGCCCTGACCCCGGGCGCCGAGCCGCAGGTGGTGGAGCCAGCCCTGCTGCCGGGCGCCGCCGGTTCCTGACCCGGCGGCGGAGTTGGGCCCGACCTGGCCGGCCCTGCTGCGCGTCGCGGGGCTGATCGGCGGCGTTCCCGCCGCCGCCCTGCTGCTGCTGCTCGCCACCGGCGCCGACCCGGCGGCGGTGGGCGTGGGCCTGCTCGCCACCGTCCTCGCCGCGCTGATCCTCGCCCGTGCCTGGCTCGGTACCCTGGCGGGGCTGGAGGCCGATCTCCGCGCCGCGGCCGAGGGGCGGGTCGTCCCGCCGCATGAGCCCCTCCTGCCGGCGGCGGCCCGCGTGGCCGAATCGGCCGCCCGCCTGACCCGCAGCCTGGCGGCGCGCGAGGCGGAGCTGAGCCGCCTGCGGCGCGCCGACGCCGCCATCATCGAGGCGCTGCCCGACCCCCTCCTTGTCCTGGCGGAGGACCGCCGGGTGCTGCGCGCCAATGCCGCCGCCCGCCGCTTCTTCGGCACCAGCCCGGGCGAGGGGCCGGAGGGCCGCACGGCCGATACCGCCGCCTTCCTGCGCCACCCCCGGATCGCCGGCGCGGTGGACCGCGCCCTGGCCCAGGGCACGCCGCAATCGGCCGAGGCGGTGCTGCCCGTGCCGGTGGCGCGCGACCTCTCCACCCAGGTCATCCCGCTCGACCCGCCCCTGGCCGATGGCGGCCGCCTGCTGGTGGTGCTGGCCGACCGCACCCAGGCCCGGGCAGCCGAACGGATGCGGGCCGACTTCGTGGCCAATGCCAGCCATGAGCTGCGCACCCCGCTGGCCTCCATCATCGGCTTCGTGGAAACCCTGCGCGGCCCGGCCGCCGGGGATGCGGAGGCGAGCACCCGCTTCCTCGCCATCATCGCCGACCAGGCCGACCGGATGCGCCGGCTGATCGAGGACCTGCTCGGCCTCTCCCGGATCGAGATGACCGAGCACCAGGCGCCCCAGGGCGAGGCGCGGCTGGACGCGCTGGCGCGGGACGAGGCCGCCGCCATGGCGCCCATCCTCGCCACCCGGAACGTGACCCTGCAGATGGAGCTGGCCCCCGCGACGGCGGTTCCCGCCGACCCCGGCCAGCTCGCCCAGGTGCTGCGGAACCTGCTGGAGAATGCCGTGCGCCACGGGCGGGAGGGGGGCACGGTGCAGCTCTCGGTCCGTACCCTGGCGGCGCCGGAGGGCGGGCTCGCCCCCGGCGTGCTGCTGCGGGTCGCCGATGACGGGCCGGGCATCGCGCGCGAGCACATCCCGCGCCTGACGGAACGCTTCTACCGGGTGGATGCGGGCCGGGCGCGGAATGCCGGCGGCACGGGGCTGGGCCTGGCCATCGTGAAGCACATCGTCGCCCACCATCGCGGGCAGCTGCTGATCGACAGCACGGTCGGGCAGGGCACCGTCATGCGGGTCTGGCTGCCCGGGCGGTAGCACGCGCCCGCCCCACCCGCCGCAACCCGGGGCCGAGCGCCCCCGTTCTCACGCCGATCGACAGGAGCCCGCAGCCATGGTCCGACCCATCCTCATCCCCGCCCTCCGCGCCAGTGGCGCCCTGCCCATGGCTCCGGCCAAGCCGGCCACATCTCGCTGAGAGGGGGCGCTAAGCCGGGGCGCGCTGAACCGGGGCCCAGAAACGAAGAAGGCCGGGGAGAGATTCTCCCCGGCCTTCTTTCTTGATCCTGCGGATCGGTCTCAGGCGGCCGCGCGGCCAGCCTGCGGGTCGAGCCGGTAGCCACCGCCCTCCGTCAGCAGCAGGGAGGCGGTCGCCGGGTCCGGCTCGATCTTCTGCCGCAGCCGGTAGATATGCGTCTCCAGCGTGTGCGTGGTGACGGCGGCGTTGTAGCCCCACACCTCGTTCAGCAGGATCTGCCGCCCCACCGGCCGGCCACCGGCGCGGTAGAGGAACTTCAGGATCGCGCATTCCTTCTCGGTCAGCCGGATCCGGCGGTTGCGCGCCGGGTCCTGCAGCATCTTGGCCGAGGGCCGGAAGGTATAGGGCCCGATCACGAAGACCGCGTCCTCGGAATTGTCGAAGCCGCGAAGCTGGGCGCGAAGCCGCGCGAGCAGTTCCATGATGCGGAACGGCTTGGCGATGTAATCGTTCGCGCCGGAATCGAGGCCGCGCACCACGTCCTGCTCGGCATCCGCGCCGGTCAGCATGATGATCGGCACCTTGACGCCCTGGCGCCGCAACTCGGCGCAGAGGTCACGGCCATCGCCGTCGGGCAGGCCGATGTCGAGCAGCACGGCGTCGAAGCGCGCGCTGTCCTCCATCAGGATCTTTCCTGCCTCGGCCATCGTACCCGCTTCCCTCGGGGCGAACTCCCCCTCGACGGCGAGCTGCTCCGACAGGGTGGCGCGCAGCGCCGGGTCGTCGTCCACGATCAGGATCGGACGGGGGTCCGACATGCACCCTCCCGTTTGAAGGCAATACCGGAATTGCTCCGCCGAAGCGGGAATCCCAGAGCTGTGAGTTGCGGATATGGGGCAAATCAGGCCGTAGCGGCAAGGCTTTGGCTCGCTTTTTCGTGCGGATCTCCGGATCGGGCTGCCGCCTGCCCCCTTTCCGCCACGCCGGGCATCCCATATTGGCCGCGCATCCCTATTGTCGGCGCCGCCCATCAAGGGGCCGGCCAGGGTGCCAGACCGGAAACGGGCCCGGGCTGAATGCCGCGAAGGGGGGAAGAGTGGACGGTATGGCCGAAGCTTCGATGGGCGCCCAGCCAGCGGGCAAGGCGGGCGCGGCCCTGCCCGGCCGGGCGGCCGAGCCGCGCGCCGCCGCGATGCGGGCGGTGCACCGGGTCGTAGCCGAGCTGCGCCGGGGAACCCCCGTGCTGCTGGAAGGCGGCGGCGAATCGCTGATCCTGGCCGCCGCCGAAACCGTCGGGGCCCGCGGCCTGTCCGAGCTGACCGAGGCCGCCCTGGCCGCCCCCGTGCTGCTGCTCTCCGCCTCCCGCGCCGCCGCCCTCCTGTCCCGCCCGGTTTCCGCGCCCGCCGCGCCGGAGGAGGTGCCGGTGGCGCTTCGCCTCTCCTCCGCCCTCTTCGCCCCGGAACAGCTCCGCCGCCTGGCGGACCCCGTGGCCGAGCAACTCCTGCCCGAGCCGCCGCAGATCGTGGCCACGCCCGGCTTCGCCCAGGCCCTGCCGCCCGCCGCCATCACCCTGGCCAAGATCGGCCGGTTGCTGCCGGCCCTCGTCGCCGCCCCGGCCTCGGCCGCCACCGCCACCCGGCTGGGCCTCCTGGCGGTCACGGCGGCGGATGTGCTCGCCTACCCCCTCTCCGCCGCCTCCAGCCTCGTGCGCGTGGCAGAGGCCCGCGTGCCGCTGGAGGATGCGCCGGAGGCCCGGCTCGCCGCCTTCCGTGCCGCCGATGGCGGGATCGAGCACCTCGCCATCCTCGTCGGCCAGCCGGAAGCGGCCACGGCGCCGCTCTGCCGCATCCATTCCGAATGCTTCACCGGCGACCTGCTGGGCAGCCTCCGCTGCGATTGCGGCCCCCAGCTCCGCGGCGCCATCGCCCGCATGGCGGCCGAGCCGGGCGGCGGCGTCCTGCTCTACCTCGCCCAGGAAGGGCGGGGGATCGGCCTCGTGAACAAGCTGCGCGCCTATACGCTCCAGGATTCCGGGCTCGACACGCTCGATGCCAACCGCGCCCTCGGCTACGGCGCCGACGAGCGCGACTTCCGGGTCGCCGCGACCATGCTGGAGGCGCTGGGCATCGGTGGCGTGCGGCTGCTGACAAACAACCCGGACAAGCTGGCCGGCCTCGCCGCCTGCGGGATCCGGGTCGAAGGCCGGGTCTCCCACCTCTTCGCCGCTAACGGGGTGAACGACGCCTATCTGGAGACGAAGAAGTCCCGCTTCGGCCATCTGATGGGCTGAGCGGCACGCCGCTTGCGCCAGGCCAGCCGCACCGACGGCTGGAGTGGCGCCCATGAACCCCATCGTCCCCAACACCGCCTCCCCCGAGGGCTGGGGCATGTTCGCCGGCCGCGTCTATGGCGGCACGCGCCCCGCGCCCGATGGCGGCCCGCCGCTCTCCAGCGACGAGGCGGTGCCGATGCCGGTCGAGACCACCTTCGACGAGCTTTTGGAATCGCTGAACCCGCTGCAGCACATGCCGGGGGTCGGCATGATCTACCGGGAGGCGACCGGCCGTGCCGCCCCGATCGCCGCCCGCATCCTGGTCAGCACCGCCATCAGCGGCCCTGTCGGCTTCCTCGGCAGCGTCGCCTCCGCCATGCTGGAGGTGACGGGCTTCGTCGGCACGCTCCAGGCCATCGCCAACGGCCGGGACCAGCCCACCGCCTTCCTCGCCTGGGGACAAACAGCGGACCCCGCCACCATCGCCCGCGCCCGCACCGCCTATCAGGAGCAGATGCAGGCCAACTGCGCCTGATTGTCTTGCCTCGAGGCGAGGGCTCTGCCCTCGACCCGCCAAGGGCCTGAGGCCCTTGGAACCCCGTCTGACTGCCGTGGACACCGTTGACCTGCGGGGTCTCTGGTTGCTGGGCGCCTTTCCTGCCTTTGTAGTCGCCTGTGGTCGTGCACCTCAGCCGCACCGGCAGCCCCGTGATTCCAAACTCGAAGAAAAAGATGATGGTCTGTCCCGGGGAGAGGAAGAATTCCTTCTTCCTCTCCCCGGGACAGACCATCATCCCAGGAACCAGCCCGACCGTCATCGCAGGGCTTGCCCGCGGCACCTTCCCGGGCTCAGGAAGGCGGCCATGACCATTGCCCGCCTCGAAGGCCAGCATCTCGTCCTGTTGTGCGACCGCTTCCGCTGCGCGATCGGCCGTGGCGGCATCCGTGGGGAGAAGCAGGAGGGGGATGGCGCCACCCCCCGCGCGCTGATGCCGCTGCGTCGCGTGCTCTATCGCGCGGATCGGGGCCGCGCGCCGGTCTGTGCCGTGCCGGTGGAGCCGATCGGCCCCACGGACGGCTGGTGCGACGACCCGGCCGATCCGGCCTATAACCGCCCGGTCACGCTCCCCTATGCCGGCCGGCACGAGGCGATGTGGCGGGAGGACGGCCTCTACGACATCGTCGGCGTGCTGGGCTGGAATGACGACCCGGTGGTGCGGGGCCGCGGCAGCGCCATTTTCCTGCATGTGGCGCGGCCCGATTACGCGCCGACCGAGGGCTGCATCGCCCTGTCTCCGCCGGACCTGCGGGCCGCCCTGGCGGCGGGTTTGAGCGCGATCGAGGTGCCCTGAGGCGCGGCTTGGCCGTTTTGGTGGGTGGCATCACGATTCGGTGATGCGCTCGGGCCTGCCTGCCCCTATCCTCCTCCGCGATGCGCCGCCTGTCCCTTCTGCTCCTTCTCCTCCCCGCCGCCTGCGGGATGCCGGACATGGCCGAGCTGGGCCGTTCGGCCGAGAACGCGCTCCGGGCCAGCGTCTTCCTGCCGCCTATCCAGGACGGCCTGCCGCCGCGCCGCTACGACCCGCCCTCGGGCGTGCTGGAGGAGGTGGAGGTCGGCGTCACGAGTGGCCCGACCCTGCTCGTCACCTATGGCACCCAGCGGAAGGTGATGACGATGATCCAGGGCAATGGCGAGCAGCGCATGTGGCGCTCCGATGACGGCACGGTGCTGGCGACCGATGGCGCGCGGGTGGTGGCGACGGCCGGCACGGCCACCAACCTGGCCGCGACGCGCTTCGACAGCCCGGACCCGCTGGACGACGTGACCGCCCTGGCCGAGCGGCCCGCGATGGCCCGCCGGGTGGTGGACCTCTCCCCCGCGAGCAGGGACCCTGGCCGGATGCGCTTCGGCGTGGCGCTGGAATGCCGGATGAAGGCCGCCCGCGTGCCGGAGGGGCTGTTCGTGGAGGAGCGTTGCGGCGGCGGCGCGCGCTTCGTGAACCGCTACTGGGCGGATGCGGAAACCGGGGCCGTCTGGCGCTCGGAGCAATGGGTGGGGATGGAGGACCGCCCCATGACCATCGAGGTCGTCAGCCCGCCCGCCAACTGAGCCCGGCCCGCCGCACGCGGCGCGCCACATAGGCCAGCCAGAGAAGCTGCACCGCCAGCGGCGGCAGCACGACCAGCGGCTTCACCGAGGGCGCCAGATGCGGGAAGGCGAGGGCGAGCCCCGCCTGGAACAACACGAAGCCGCCATGGATGGCGGCCACCCGGTGCACCGAAAGGCCGGAGCGCTGGGCCATCTGATAGAGATGCGTCCGGTGCGGCGTGCTCGGCCGCTCCCCCATGGCGATGCGGCGGGCAAGGGTGAAGCCCGTGTCGAAGAGATGCGCGAAGAGCAGCAGCGGCACGATCAGGAAGGAGAGCTGCGCCGTGTCGAAGCGCGCGCAGGCCACCGCCAGCACGGCCAGGACGAAGCCGAGGAACTGGCTTCCCACATCGCCCATGAAGATGCGGGCGGGATGGATGTTGAAGGGCAGGTAGCCCACCAGCCCGGCCGTGAGGAACAGCGCCGCCGCATAGACGAACCAGGCCTCCTGCCCCGCCGCGATGACGCAGAGCGAGGCGCAGGCGACCAGCAGCGACCCGCCGACCAGCCCGTCCATCCCGTCCATGAAGTTCACGGCATTGGTGCAGGCGACGATCCAGAACAGCGTCAGCAGCGGCCCCGCGATGCCCAGATCCACCACCCCGATCCAGGGCAGGGCGAGGCGCGTCAGCACCAGTCCGCTGCCCATGGCCACCAGCGCGGCGCCCGCCTGGGCGGCGAGCTTCACCACGAAGCGGAAGTCCCGCAGGTCGTCCGCCAGCGCCACCCCCGCGATGGCGAGGGCCGCGAGGATGGTGCCGATGAATTCCGGATCGGCGATGCGTGCGAAGCGGGCGGTGCCATAGAGCACCACCATCCCCGCCACGAAGGCGGCGACGATGCCCAAGCCCCCGCCCTTGGGCGTGGGCACCTTGTGGGCGGTGGCCGCGCGCCGCGCCGGGTCGTCCAGCATGGGATAGGCGATCGTCAGCCGGACCACGCCGGCGGAAAGCAGGGCCAGCAGCGCGGCGAAGCCGAGATGCGGGACGAAGGCCTCGAAGCGCATCAGGGCATGATCCGCGCCGCATCGAGGCTGGCATAGACATCGCCGCTGTTCGCGGCATGGGGCAGGCCCTCGATCCAGTCCCGCATCGCCTCGGCCCCGATTGGCGCGGGCAGGGCGAAGGACAGCGTCTCGCCGAGCGAGGCGTTGAAGCGATAGGGGCCGAGCGCCGCCAGCCGGGCCAGGCATTCGGCCGCGACGCCGCGCTGGATGGTGGTGAACTCGAAGGACAGGGCACGCGGCGCGAAGGAGAGGCCGGCCAGGGCCTCGGCCTCATAGCCCTCCACATCCAGCTTGATGAAATGCGGGGTGCCATGGGTCAGCGCCAGCGCGTCCAGTGTGGTGACGGGGCAGGCGATCTCCCGGTCCCAGCTCTGGCCCTCCCAGCCCTCGGCGCCCTCGGCGGCGGCCACGAAGGCGTCCGAGGCGGTGGCGACGGTGGGGTTGCCCGTGTTCAGCCGCAGCACGGCCTCCCCCGGCGCCGCGCCGACCAGGGCGGAGACGATCGCCACCGCCTCGTCCTGGCGGAACAGCCAGCGCAGCATCCGGAGCAGGCGGGGCTGGGGCTCGACCGCGAGGGCGGTGGCGCCCAGGCGGCGGAAGCTCGCCGTGCGGTCGCCCACATGGGCGCCGATATCGAAGCCCAGCTCCCCCGGCCCGAGGAACCGCGTCAGGAAACGGTCCAGCGCCTCGCCCCGGCCCGGGGCGTAGTAGGTCTCGATGGAGCGCCGCAGGGCGCTGGGTCGCCTCATGCCGAGAAGACCACCGCGCAGCCTGCCGCTTCTTCGGGCGGGACCATCACCCCGGCCGGAACCTCCACGCGCATCACGCCCGACAGCGCGGCCCGCGTCGCCCCGAGATCGGCGACGCCGACCACCATGCCCATGACAGCGGGCAGGACCGGGGGGCGGACCCCCGGGAGGATTTCGGCCGCGACCGCGGGCGAGAGCATCCGCACCACCGCGCCATCCGGCAGGGGCAGGGCGAAGCCGCCGGCCGGGTCGGGCTCCAGCGGCAGGCCGGCGAGGCGGGAGAGCCGCGCGGCGCTTTCGGCCGGGCTGTCCGAAACGATGATGGCGGCGCGCAATTCCGTGGCGCCGTTCGGGTGCTGCATCCAACGCTCCTGCCAGATCGCCTCGGGCGTCAGGTGACGCACGAGCTGCACCCGCCCTTCCGGGGCCTCGGGCAACGGCAGGCGCTCGAAGCGCGCGACCGGGCCGCCGGGCTCCACGGGGCGGGACAGGGGGGCGATGCCGGAGATCTCCAGGCCCGCCCGCCGCAACCGCTCCAGGTTCCCCTGCGAATCGGTCATTCCCAGGGCAAGGATGCGCGCACCCTCGAAGCGGTCGAGCATCGCGCCCAGCCCGTTATCCGGCAGGGCCGGGTCGAGGATGGCCAGCAGCTCGATATAGCCGCGCCGGAGCATGGCGCAGCGATTGGCGGTGCCGAGCGGCTCACTGCCGCGCGACTGCCGGGCGATGGGCGTCAGCGCGAAGCCGAGCCGCTCATAGGTGTCCCACAACGCCGCCGCATCGCGCGAGCAGACGCCGAGATGGTCGAGGCCGGAGGCCGTGCGCATGGGGCCGGTCCGCTCAGGCGGCGGGCCCGGCCTCGTAATGCGGCAGCAGCCACTCCTCCGGCTCCCGCGCCGCCTCGTCATACCAGCGCGCCACCAGCGGATGCGCGCGCACCGCCTGCACATAGGCCTTGCTGCGCGGCGAGATGGCGGGGCCATAGGTGATCAGCCGGGCAACGACGGGCGCATACATCGTATCCGCCACGCCCATGGCGGCGCCGTGCAGGAAGGGCCCGCCGCTGGCGTCCAGGCATTGCGCCCAGACCGTCTCGATGCGGGCGATATCGGCCAGCGCATCGGGCGTCGCGCCGCGGCCGGTGAAGTCCCGGCCCAGATTCATCGGCATCGCCATGCGAAGGCCCCGGAACCCCGCATGCATCTCGGCCGCCGCGCTGCGCAGCAGGGCGCGCAGCACGCGGTCCTCCGGCCAGAGGGCGGGGGCGAATTCGGCGCAGTATTCGGCGATGGCCAGGCTTTCCCAGATCCGGGCGCCCCTGTGCTCGAGATAGGGGACGAGCCCGGTGGGGCTGACCGCCTTGATCGCCTTGGTCCCACCGCCCCCGGCGAGCGGGATCAGCACCTCCTCCACCTCCAGCCCGGCGAGATGCACCGCCAGCCAGCCGCGCAGCGACCAGGACGAGTAGCGCTTCGTCCCGATGACGAGGCGGCCGTCAGCCCCTTGCTCAGCCATGCGCCGGAACCCCCTTGGAGGTGGAATACTCGAAATGCAGCGCCTCGCCCGGATGGACGCGCGGATGGATGGCATGCGCCGCCATCGCCGCCTCGGAGAAGCCCTGCAGGATCAGCTTCAGCTTTCCGGGATAGGTCGCGACATCACCTATGGCAAAGATGCCGGGCCGCGAGGTCTCGCAGGTGGCGGGCGCCACGGTCACATGGCTCCGGTCCATGCCCAGGCCCCATTCGGCGATCGGCCCCAGCTCCATGGAAAGGCCGAAGAAGGCGAGGAGGTGGTCCGCCTCCACGTCGCGCTCCTCGCCCTTCAGCGTGGCGAGGGTGACATGGGTGAGCGTGCTGCCGTCGCCCTTCAGCCCGTGCAGCTGGTAGGGAATGGCCAGCTCCAGCTCGCCCTTGGCGGCGGCGGCATCCATCTGGGCGGCGCTTTCCGGCGCGGCGCGGAACTTCGGGCGGCGGTGCACCACCGTCACCTTCGCCGCGATCTCCTTGAGCGAGAGCGCCCAGTCCACCGCCGAATCGCCGCCCCCCGCGATGACCACCCGCTTGCCGCGGAAGTCCTCCCGGCGGGAGACCATGTAGCGCACGGCCCCCGAGGCCTCGTAACGCTCCAGATCCTCCAGCGGCGGGCGGTTCGGGCCGAAGGCGCCGGCCCCGGCGGCGAGGATCACGGCCTTGGCGCGCACGCTGTCGCCCCCGCTGGTGCCGAGGATGAAGTCGCCATCCTCCTCCAGCAGCCGCTCCACCCGGCGGCCCAGGAGGTAGATGGGGGAGAAGGGCTGGGCCTGCTTCTCCAGCTGGTCGATCAGGTCGGCGCCGGCGATGCGGGGATGGGCCGGGATGTCGAAGATCGGCTTCTCCGGATAGAGGGCCGAGCACTGGCCGCCGATGGCCTCCAGCGCGTCGATCACCACGCATTTCATCCGCAGCATGCCGCATTCGAACACGGCGAAGAGCCCGGCGGGGCCTGCGCCGATGATGGCGACATCGGTCTCGATATGCGCGGTCATGGGTGCGGCGCGTCCCCGTCAGCGGTGAGGGGAGGCGTGATACAGCGCGTTTTCAGGGGGGGGAAGGCGGGGGGTGCCCCCTGGGGGCCGCGGCACCTGCCCCGGACCCCCCTTTCGGTTGGGGGAGGCAGGCCTCCCCCGGCACCGTCAGTTCGGCCGGACCCGGTCCACCGCCCGGTCCACGGCCCGCCCCGTCGCCTCCACCGGCCCGCTCGGCGGGTCCACCGTGTCGCGCACGCGCTCGCCGAAGCTACGGTCGTTGCCCGTGCAGGCGGCCAGGGTGGCGAGGAGCAGCATCGGCATCAGGGCCGCGCGGACGAGACGCATGGTGGGGGATCCCTCTCTGTGGCGGCGGCGCTCCGGCCGCCCATGCGGTGCTAACCGGAGGGGGGCGGGCGGGTTTCGCCCGCTTGCCCCGGCCCGCTTGCTCCACCCGGGCGCGGGAGGGCAGATTGGGGCGCCCATGACCGCCCCGATCACCCTTTCCCTGCCCGACGAGGCGGCGACCGGCGCGCTTGCCGCCCGCGCCGCCCGGCTGGCCCGGCCCGGGGACGCCATCCTGCTCCATGGCCCGCTGGGCGCCGGGAAATCCGCCTTCGCCCGGGCCTTCCTGCGCGCGGCGGCGGGCGATCCGGGGCTGGAGGTGCCGTCGCCCACCTTCACCCTCGTGCAGTCCTACGAGCTGCCGGGCGTCACCGCCCACCACCTGGACCTCTACCGGCTGGAGGGCCCCGATGCCCTGGCGGAGCTGGGATGGGAGGAGGCGCGCGACGGGATCGTGCTGGTGGAATGGCCGGACCGGCTGGGCCGCCACGCCCCGCCCGATGCGCTGCGCGTCACCCTCGCCCCGGCCGAGGCGCCAGAGGGACGAGGGGAGGCCCGATCTGTCACCCTGTCGGGCTGGGACGATGCCCGCCTGAACGCCCTGGCGGCCCCCGCATGAGCCCTGATCCCTTCCTCGTCGCCCATGGCTATGCGGCGGCCGCCCGCGCGCCGCTTCCCGGCGATGCGGGGCATCGCCGCTATCTTCGCCTGACCGGCGGGCCACGCCCGGCGCTGCTGATGGACGGCTCCGGCGCGGCGGCCGTGGGCCTGCCCTCGGCCGAGGCCGACCTGCGCGCCTTCATGGCCATCGCCGCCCATCTCCGCGGCCTCGGCCTTTCGGCGCCCGAGGTGCTGGCGGCGGACCCGAAGGCCGGCCTGCTGCTGCTGGAGGACCTGGGCGAGCCCACCCATGCCACGCTGCTGGATGCGGGGGCGGAGCCGATGCCGCTCTACCTCGCCGCCGCCGAGACGCTGGCGGCGCTGCATGCTGCCCCGCCGCCGCCCGGCCTGCCGGCCTGGGAGGGCGAGGCCATGGCCCGCGCCACCGCCGCCACCTTCCTGGACTGGTGGTGGCCCGCCGCCCTGGGCAAGGAGCCGACGGAAGCGCAGCGGGCAGGCTTCTTCGCCGCCATGCGCGCCATGCTCGCCCCCTTCGAGGGGGCGGGCGCCTTCGTCCACCGGGACTATTTCCCCGCCAATCTCCTGCCCCTGGCAGACCGCCCGGGGCCGGCCTCGGTCGGGATCATCGACTTCCAGGATGCAGGGCACGGCCACCCCGCCTACGACCTGGTGAGCCTGCTGCAGGATGCACGGCGGGACGTGCCGCCCCCGGTGCGGCAGGCCGCCACCGCCCGGTACCTCGCCGCCCGCCCCGGGCTGGACCGGGAGAGCTTCGAGGCCGCCACGGCGGCGATGGCTGCCCAGCGGCATTTGCGGGTCGCCGCGCTCTGGGTGCGTCTGGACCGGCGCGACAAGAAGCCGCACTACCTCCGCCACGGCCCGCGCTGCTGGCGCCTGCTGGACGAGGCGCTGCGGCACCCGGCCACGGCGCCGCTCGCGGCCTTCCTCGACGAACACGTGCCGCGCAGGCTGCGCGCCAATCCCCAAGGGGCCAATCCCCAGATGGAACCCGCCGCATGATCCGCCCCACCCATGGCATGGTGCTGGCGGCCGGGCTCGGGACGCGGATGCGCCCGCTGACCGAGGCCGTGCCGAAGCCCCTCCTCGCCCTCCGCGGCCGGTCCCTGCTGGACCATGCGCTGGACCGGCTGGCCGATTCCGGGGTGCGGGAGGTGGTGGTGAACGCCCATCACCTCGCGCCGCAGATCGTCGCCGCCTGCGAGGCGCGGTCGGAGCCGCACTGTCAGGTGGTGGTGGAGCCGGAGCTGCTGGAGACCGGCGGCGGCATCCGCAACGCCCTGCCGCTGCTGGGCCCCGCGCCCTTCGCCGTGGTGAATGGCGACGCCTATTGGCTCGATGGCCCGGTTCCCGCCCTGCGCCGCCTCGCCGCCGCCTTCGACGAGGAGCGGATGGACGGGCTGCTGCTGATGGTCCGCTCCGCGACCGTGGAGGGCGAGGTGGGGCAGGGCGACTTCCTGCTGGACCCGCTCGGCCGCCTGCGCCGGCCGAAGGAGCGGGAGATCGCCCCCTACATCTATGCGGGGGTGCAGATCCTCCATCCCCGCCTGCTGGATGGCACCGAGCCCGGCCGCTTCGGCCTCATGGGCTCCTGGATGCGCGCGATCGAGGCGGGGCGGCTCTACGGCCTCGTGCATGACGGCGCCTGGTTCCACCTTTCCACCCCGCCGGACCTGCAACGGGCCGAGGAAATTCTGGACAAGGGGCTGGTGAAGTTGTTCTAGCGCTGTTCTCCGGGCGGGGGCCCGGGACGCAGGGAAGGGGCGCGGGTTGAGGCTGTACGAAATCCCGGCCCATCGCCCGTTCCTGGACGACCTGGCCTATGGCGTGCTCGCCATGGCGCAGGACCCGGAGGACCCGGCGGCGCTGGCCCGCACCACCATCCTCCTCCCCACCCGGCGCGCGGCCCGCTCCCTGCGCGAGGCCTTCCTGCGCGCCTCCGGCAAGCCCGCCCTGCTGCTGCCCCGCCTGCGCGCCCTGGCCGGCCTCTCCACGGAGGATGCGGAGGAGCTGTCCCTCCCGGCCCTGCTCGACGAGCCGCCCGCCGTCGATCCCGCCCGGCGGCTGGCGGTGCTGACCGAGATGGTCATGCGCCTGCCGCCGCATTTCGGCGGCCCCGGCAGCCCGGACCAGGCCTGGCGCCTGGCGCTGGAACTCGCGACCCTGCTGGACGAGATGGCGCTGGAGGGCTGCGACCCGGAGCGCCTGCCCGAGCTCGTCACCGGCGATCTCGCGAAGCACTGGGAGATCACCCACACCTTCCTCGGCGGCGTCATCCGCTCCTGGCACGCCTGGCTGGAGGAACAGGGGCTGTCCGATATCGGCGCCCGCCGCGTGGCCGCGCTCCGCGCCCAGGCGGCGGCGTGGCAGGACAACCCGCCGGCCGACCCCGTCATCGCCGCCGGCATCGGCGTCGGCGGCACCATCCCCGCCGCGACCGAGCTGCTGCGCCAGATCGCGCGCATGGAGAAGGGCGCGGTGGTGCTGCATGGCGCCGGGGAGGAAATGGAGGCGGAGCTGTGGGAGGTGCTGCGCGGCGCGCACAGCCACCCGCTGAACGGCACCGCCCGCCTGCTGCGCGGCATGGATGCCACGGCGGAGGACATGCGCCCCTGGCCCTATCGCGCGCCGGATGCGCCCGCGCCCAACGAGGCCCGCGCCGCGCTGCTGGCCCGCGCCCTGCGGCCGGAGGACGCGATCGCCTGCTGGCAGGAGCGCGAGCCGGAGCGCTGGCGCCCCTCGCTGAACGGGCTGGACCTTCTCCTCGCGCCCGACGAGGCCGGCGAGGCCGCCGCCATCGCCCTGCTGCTGCGGGAAGCCCTGGAAACGCCGGGCGCGCGCGCCGCGCTGGTGACGCCGGACCGCGACCTCGCCCGCCGGGTTTCGGTGGAGCTGCTGCGCCACGGCATCCTCGCCGATGATTCCGCCGGCCAGCCTCTGGGCATGACGCCGGCCGGCGCCTTCCTGCGCCTGATCGGGCGGATGGTGGAGGAGGAGTTCGCCCCCGTCCCGCTGCTCGCCTGCCTGAAGCACCCGCTCTGCGCGGGCGGGATGGTGCGCTCGAACTGGATGCAGGCGGTGCGCGAGCTGGAGCGCCACGCCCTGCGCGGCCCGCGCCCCGGCGCCGGGCTGGACGGGCTGCGCCGCGCCGCCGAGGCGATCCGCCACGAACAGCCACGCGCGCGCGTGCGGGCCATGCTGGATGCGCTGGAGGCCGCGCTCGGCCGCTTCCGTGCGCTGGACGATGGCGTGCGCCCGCCGGCCGACCTGCTGGCCGACCATCTCTCGGCCGCCGAGGCCCTGGCCTCCACCGACGAGGATCCGGGCGGGCTGCGCCTCTATCGCGGCGAGGAAGGCGAGCCGCTGGCCGTGCATCTCGCCAGCCTCGAACCCGCGATGCGCGCCCTGCCGCCGCTGGAAGCCGCCGCCTGGCCCGCGCTGTTCGACGCGCTGCTGGAAGGCCCTCTCGCCCCCGGGGTGCGCACCATGCGGGGGCGCAAGGGCGCCTCGCATCCGCGCGTGCAGATCCTCGGCCTGCTGGAGGCGCGGCTGCAGAGCTTCGACCGCGTGGTGCTGGGCGCGCTGGAGGAAAGCGTCTGGCCGCTGGCCACCGATCCCGGCGCCTGGATGAGCCGTCCGATGCGCGCGCAATTCGGCCTGCCCGCGCCCGAGGCGCGCATCGGCCGCGTCTGCGCGGACTTCCTGCTCTCCGCGCTTTCCGCGCCGCGCGCCACCCTGTCCCGCGCGCGCAAGCGCGGCGGCTCGCCCACCGTCGCCGCGCGCTGGCTGACGCGGATCGAGACCTTCCTCAACGGTCAGGGGCTGGGCGGGCTGGAAACCTCGCCCGCCACGGGCTGGGCCGGGCTGCTCGACATGCCCGACCGCCCGCTTCCCTGCGCGCGTCCCGCGCCCTCGCCGCCCCCGGCGCTGCGCCCGCGCCGCATCAGCGTCACGGATGTGTGGCTGCTGAAATCCGACCCCTATGCCTGGTATGCCAAGCGCGTCCTGAGGCTGCGCCCGCTGGACGAGCTGGATGCCGAGGCGGATGCGGCGGAATACGGCAACATCGTCCATCACATGGTCTCGCGCTGGCTGCATCTCTGCGACGGCGATCCGCATTGCGCCGACGCCGTGGAGCATTTCGCGCGGGCGACGGAGGAGGCGCTGGAGGAGTTCGCGCCGCGCCCGGGCCTCGTCGCCTATTGGCGCCCGCGCCTCGCGCGCATCGCCGAATTCGTGCTGGAGGAGGAGCGCAAGCGCGACGACGTGGCGCGGCGCCATTCCGAGATCGCCGGCGCGATCGACCTGCCCTGCGGCGTGCGGCTGGAAGGCCGCGCGGACCGCGTGGACGTGCTGAAGGACGGCCGCCTCGTCCTGATCGACCTCAAGACCGGCGCGCCGCCCAGCAATGCCGAGATGGCCGATGGCCGCGCGCCGCAGATGCCGCTGGAAGCCGCCATCGCCGCGCGCGGCGGCTTCCAGGACATCCCGGCCTCCGAGGTGTCCGAGCTGGAGCACTGGCATGTCTCGGGCGGCTATGAAGCCGGGGCGGCGGTGCGCTTCCGCCCCAAGGATTCCACCCTGCCCGAGGTGAGCGAGGAGGCCTTCGAGGCGCTGAACGGGCTGGTGCAGGACTTCCTGCTCGGCGACCGCCCCTTCCTCGCCCGCCCGCATCCCGCCCGCGCGCCGAAGGGCGACGAGTACGACCATCTGTCGCGCATCGCCGAATGGGGCGGCGCGGAGGGAGGCGAGGCGTGAACGAGGCCCTTTCCGCCCGCGCCCGCGCGCGCCTCGCGCAGCAATCGGCCTCCGACCCGCGTATCTCCGCCTGGGTGGGCGCCTCCGCCGGCTCGGGCAAGACCAAGGTGCTCACGGACCGCGTGCTGCGCCTCCTGCTGCGCGAGGACACGCAGCCCGGCCGCATCCTCTGCCTCACCTTCACCAAGGCGGCGGCGGCGGAGATGGCGACGCGCCTCGCGCTGCGGCTGGGCCAGTGGTCCGTGCTGCCCGAGGACCGGCTGCGCGCCGCGCTGGAGGACCTGACCGGCCAGCCGCCGCTGCGCGCGGAGGTGGAGACCGCGCGCCGCCTCTTCTGCCGCGTGCTGGAGCAGCCGGGCGGGATGCGGATCGCGACCATCCACGCCTTCTGCCAGTCCCTTCTCCGCAGCTTCCCGCTGGAGGCGCGCCTGCCGCCCGCCTTCACCCTGCTGGAGGAGGCCGACAGCGCCACCCTGCTGGCCGAGGCGCGCGAGGCCGCGCTGGCCGGGCGCGCCATTCCGGAGGAGGCGCTGGCCGGCCTGGCCCGCCTCGTCTCCGCCGACAGCCTGGCCAAGGCCTTGCGCGAGCTGGTGGGCAAGCGCGAGCGCCTGCGCCCGCTGCTGGAGCGCGCGGATGGCTGCGACCCCGTGCTGCGCGAATGCCTGGAGATTCCGGATGGCGAGACGGAGGAGACGCTCCCCGCCTGGATCGTCCGCCCGCCGGAATCCTTCCGCGAGGCCCTCGCCACCCTGGCGCAGCACAAGAACAAGGGCCCGCGCGAGGCGGCCGCCACGCTGCTGGCCATCCTCTCCGAGCCGGAGGAGAGCCGCGCGGCTCGCTGGGCCTCCTGGCACATGACCCTCTTCACCCAGAAGAACGAGCCGCGCGCCGCGCTGGTGAAGGAGGATGCCTTCGCGCGCGAGATGGCGCGGGTGGAGGGCATCCTTGCGCGTTGGGCCTCGCACCGGCTGATGGGGGCCACGGGCTCGCTCCTCTCCGCCGCGCGCCCGGTGCTGGAGGACTACAAGTCCCGCAAGCAGCGCCGCGGCGCGCTGGATTTCGACGACCTGATCCACCGCGCCCAGGCGCTGCTGCGCGACCCCGGCTCGGCCTGGGTGCTGTTCAAGCTCGATGGCGGCCTCGACCACCTGCTGCTGGACGAGGCGCAGGACACCAACCCCGCGCAATGGGGCATCGCCCAGGCGCTGGCGGAGGAGTTCTTCTCCGGCGACGGCACGCAGGAGGCGGGGCAACGCACCCTCTTCGTCGTGGGCGACGAGAAGCAGAGCATCTTCGGCTTCCAGGGCGCCGATGCGCGCGGCTTCGCCGAATGGGAAACGCGCTTCGACCACCAGGTGACGCGCGGCGGCGCGGTGTTCTCGCGCGTGCCGCTCACCGTCTCCTTCCGCTCCTGCGCGCCCGTGCTCGCGCTGGTCGATCAGGTCTTCGCCGAGGGCGAGGCGCGGCGCGGCGTGGTGCGCGACGGCGTGGCGCTGCAGCATTCGGCCGACCGCGCCGGCCATGCGGGCCGGGTGGAGATCTGGCCCTTGCTGGAGCAGGCCGGCGCGGATGCGCCCGAGCCCTGGGTGGTGCCGCGCGAACCCGTGGCGGCGCAGGATGCCGAGGCGCTGCTGGCCGAGGCCATCGCCGCGCGCATCGCCCGCATGATCGTGGAGGAGACGCTGCCCGCGCGCGGCGACCGCCCGATCCGCCCCGGGGACATCATGGTGCTGGTCCGCCGCCGCACCCGGCTGATCGAGCTGCTGGTGCGCCAGCTGAAGCAGCGCGGCATTCCCGTGGGCGGCGTGGACCGCATGGTGCTGGTGGAGCAGATCGCGGTGCGCGACATGCTCGCCCTCTGCGACGTGCTGCTGCTGCCCGAGGACGACCTGGCCCTGGCCGCGCTGCTGAAGTCGCCCCTTGTCGGCATGTCGGAGGAGGACCTCTTCGCCCTGGCGCACGGGCGCGAGGGCCCGCTCTGGCATGTCCTCATCAAGCGCCGGGACGAGACATCGCCCATCGGCCAAGCCGCCGCCTGGATCGCGGCGCTGGCCGACCGCGCGGACCTCGTCACCCCCCATGCGCTGCTCTCCGAGGTGCTGGGCGAGCATGGCGGGCGCGCGAAGCTGCTGGCCCGGCTGGGCGCCGAGGCGGCCGAGGCGCTGGACGAGCTGCTCTCCGCCGCGCTGCGCCACGAGAACCGCCACGCCCCCTCCCTCCAGGGCTTCGTGCAATGGCTCCGCCGGGGTGGCGCCGAGGTGAAGCGCGAGATGGAGAACGCGGCGGATGCCATCCGCATCATGACCGCGCATGGCTCCAAGGGCCTGCAGGCGCCGGTCGTCATCATCCCCGATATCGGCCGCGGCGGCGCGCGCGACACGCTGCTCTGGAGCGGTGCGGCGCAGGCCGGCGCCAACGCGCCCGACATCCCCCTCTGGGCACCGCGCCGCGAGTTCCAGGCCACGCCCTGGACCCGCGCCCGCGACGCCCGCGCCCAGGCCGATGCGGAGGAGGAGAACCGGCTCCTCTACGTGGCGCTCACCCGCGCGGAGGACCGGCTGATCGTCTGCGGCCTCGCCCCGCGCCGCGCCCCCGCCCACCCGACCTGGCACGCGCTGGTGAAGGCCGGCGTGCTGCGCGGGCTGGAGAAGGGGGAGGCCGGCTTCGCCCCCATGCCCTTCGACCCCACCCGCCTCGGCCTGCCCGAGGGCTGCGGCTTTGGGGAGGAGGGCTGGGAGATCACCTGCGCGCAGGAGGCCGAGCCGCGCCCGGACCCGCCGGCGCTGCGCGCCGAGGCCGCCATCCTGCCGCACTGGGCCAGCATTCCAGCCGTGCCCGAGGCGAGCGCCGACCCCATCGCCCCCTCACGGCTGGAGGGCGAGGCCGAGCCGCCCGCCGCCGCCCCGCATGGCGCCGGCGACCCCGGCGGCCGCCGCTTCCGCCGGGGCCTGCTGATCCATGGCCTGCTCCAGCACCTGCCGGAGCACGACGAGTCCCGCTGGGAGGAGCTGGCCCGCCGCCATCTCGCCCGCCCCGGCCATGGCCTCGATCCGTCGGAGAGGGAGGCCACGCTCGCCGAGACATTGGCCGTGCTGCGCCACCCCGCGCTGGAGGGGGCTTTCGGCCCGGCCAGCCTCGCCGAGGCCCCCCTGGCCGGGGTGGTGGACGGCATCCCCATCGCGGGCCAGGTGGACCGGCTGCTCATCGGGCCCGACCGCGTGCTGGTGCTGGACTACAAGACCAACCGCCCCCCGCCCGCGGAGGTGGCGAAGGTGCCGCCCGCCTATCTGCGCCAGATGGCTGCCTATCGCGCCGTGCTGCGGGCGGCCTGGCCCGGGCGCCGGGTGGAATGCGCCCTCGTCTGGACCTGGTCCGGCCATGTCATGCCGCTGCCGGATGCGGCGCTGGACCCCCACGCGCCGGGGGGAAGAGCCTAGTCCTCCCGCAGCGTCGAGATCGGGTCACTGGCCGGGAAGCTTTCCTCCAGCGCCTCGTCCAGCTCCGCGTCCCTCTTTTCCTTCTCCGTCTCGGCGGCGGGGGGAGCGGGCGGCTTGGCGGGTTCCTCCTGCGGCTTGGCGGGATCGGACATCGGCTGCCTCCTGGTCGGATGTGATGGCCAGCCTAGCGAGGCCGGGCCCTGCGCTGCATCCATGGCCGCGCCTTGCCACCCCCGTCTTGTCGTTTCTCCCCATGTCGTGAGATGCAAAGGCGGAACGGCCCGCGTGAGGCGGGCCACGAGGGAACACCAGGATGATCACCCGCCGCATGCTCGGCCTGGCCACGCTTGGCCTGCCGCTGACGAACCCCGCCGCCGCCCAGAACGCGGCGCCCTCGTCCCCGGCGGCCTTCCCGGAACGCCCCGTCACCCTCGTCGTGCCCTGGGCCGCCGGCGGCTCCACCGATGCGGTGGCGCGCATCCTCGCGGCGCGGCTGAGCCAGGACACGGGCAGGTCCTTCGTCATCGACAACCGCGCCGGCGCGAACGGCACGATCGGCTTCGCCTCCGTCGCGCGCGCCCGGCCGGATGGCTACACGCTGCTGGTGGGCACCATCAGCACCTATGCCATGGCGCCGCATCTCTACCCGCTGCCCTATGACAACGACCGCGCCTTCACCGGCGTGGGGCTGATCGCGGCGCAGCCGATGATCCTCGTCGTCCCCAAGAACTCCCCCGCGCGCAGCCTCGCGGAGTTCGTAGCACTGGCGAAGCGGCCGGACAGCACGATGACCTATGCCAATTCGGGCACGGGCAGCTCCACCCACCTCGCCACCGAGCTGTTCCTCCAGGCCGCCGGCATCCGGATGAACGATGTGGGCTACCGCGCCGGCGCGCAGGCCGTGCAGGGCACCTTGCAGGGCGAGGTCTCCATGGTGATCCAGGCCGCATCCGGCCTGCTGCCGCTGATCCAGTCCGGCGAGCTGCGCGCGCTCGCCATCTCCTCGCGTGAGCGGAGCCCGGTGGCGCCGGAGATCCCGACCTTCCGCGAGCAGGGCTTCCCCGATTACGAGGCGGTGGAGCACATCGCCATCCTCGCCCCGGCGGGAACGCCCGCCCCGGTCGTCGCCCGCATGAATGAGCTGGCGCGCGCCGCCATGACCGCGCCCGAGACGCGCGAGCGCCTCGCCGCCCTGGCGGTGACGCCGGAGACGCAGCGGCCGGAGGAATGGGCGGCCTACAACGCCGCCGAGAACGCGAAGTGGCGCGAGGTGATCCGCAGCCGCGACATCAAGGTGCAGTAGCGCGGCTTCCAGCCGGCCCAGGGCCCGGCCGGCTGGGGCGCTCACCCCACGCCGGTCGGCCCGTCCAGCACGATCCGCACGCGGCGGGCGAGTTCCGCGCGGCCATAGGGCTTGTTGATCACGTCGAACTCCGTGCCGCCCACCTCGTCGCGGTTGAGCGAATCATCGGCATAGCCCGTGGTCAGCAGCACCTTCAGGCGCGGGCGGTGGCGCCGGGCCTCGCGTGCCAGCATCACGCCGTTCATGCCGCCGGGCATGATGAGGTCGGTGAAGAGCATGTCGAGCGGGCGGTCGCCGGCGATGATGCGCATCGCCTCCTGACCGTCATGCGCGAGATGCACCGTGTAGCCGAACTCCTCCAGGATGGCGCGGGCCAGCTCCGCCACCTCCGTCCGGTCGTCCACCACCAGGATCGTCTCCGTGCCCGGGCGCTCCGAGGCGCGGGGGGAGTGGGGGCGCGGCGCCACCTCGTCCTCCGCCTCGGGGAAGTAGAGATGCACCGTGGTTCCGGCGCCCGGGCTGCTCTCGATCCGGACGGTGCCGCCGGACTGGCGCGCGAAGCCATAGACCATGGACAGGCCGAGCCCGGTGCCGCGCCCTTCCTCCTTGGTGGTGAAGAAGGGTTCCATCACCCGGTTCAGGATGTCCGGCGGCATGCCGCTGCCATTGTCGCTGACGCAGATCGAGACGTAGCGCCCGGGCTCCAGGCGCCCGGCCAGCTCGTGATCCCCCGGCTCCACGGTAACGGTGCGGGTGGCGATGCGGACCACGCCGTCGCTCCGGGCGGACAGCGCGTCGCGTGCGTTGATGAGGATGTTCAGCAGGGCGACCTCCGCCTGGGTCGTGTCCAGCCGGCAGGGGCCTAGCCGCGGGTCGAGGTCGAATTGCAGCGTCACCGCATCCCCCAGCGTGCGGGCGGCCATCTCGCGCATGCCCTCCGCCAGCAGGTTGAGGTTGACCGTGCGCCCCTCCAGCCGCTGCTTGCGGGAGAAGGCGAGGAGCTGCTGCGTCAGCGTCGCCGCCCGCTCCGCCGCCGCGCGCGCGGCGCCCAGGCTGCGCCGCAGCCGCGCCCGGTCCGGCTCCGGGCGGGAGAGGCCGCTGTCGATCAGCTCGAGATAGCCGCGCATCACCTGCAACAGGTTGTTGAAGTCATGCGCGATGCCGCCGGTCAGCTGCCCCAGCGCCTCCATCTTCTGCGCCTGGCGCAGGGAGTCCTCGGCATCGCGGCGCCGGCTGACATCGAGCTGGGAGGCGAAGAAGTAGATCAGCTCGCCCTGCTGGTTCAGCACCGGCGAGATAAACAGCGCGTTCCAGAAGGTGGAGCCGTTGCGGCGGTAGTTCAGGATCTCCGTCGCGATCTCGCGCCGGGCCTCCACCGCGCGGCGCACCTCGTCCACCGTCGCGCGATCCGTGTCCGGGCCCTGCAGGAACCGGCAGTTCCGGCCGAGAATCTCCGCGCGGTCATAGCCCGTCATCCGCAGGAAGGCCTGGTTCGCGAAGGCGATCGGGTTGTCCGGCTTGTTCGGATCCGTGACGATCATCGGCATCCGCGTCATCTCGACGGCGGCGAAGAAGACGTCCGAATGCGTGTCCGTCACGCCACTGCCCGCGCCGCCCCGCACCTTCGGGCGGCTGTTCGGGTTGGACTGGTCCATCATCTCGTCGATCGGGTCGCCGTGCGTCGGTGCGGCGTCTTCGTTCATTCGGCGGTCCGGCGGCGTCAGGTCTCAACCACCTCGCGCAGATCGGCCCGTCCTGTCGAAGCACAAGATCGCGGGCAGCGCGCCAATCCCAGGTGTGCGATCACGCTTTACGGCGCGGGACGTGCAAAGGACCGGTGGAGCACACGCGCTCGTGAACGGGCCGCGCCCATCCGTTCAGGCGGCGAGCGCCTGCACGGCCCGCGCGTTGCGAACCTGCACCAGGGTGAAAAGCCCCCCCGGTGGGCAGGCTTCCAGGCTCTCCACCTCGGCCTCGCCGTCCAGCAGGTCCGAAAGGGCGAAATCGGGGTGCCAGCCCAGCACGCGCGAAAGCGGGGCCATCGCGCGCTCCACCCACCAGCGCGGCCCGTCCTGCGCGGCGAAGTGGTTCACGAAGAGCAGCTGGCCACCGGGCCGCACCACCCGCGACATCTCGGCGAAAAGTGCCCGGGCATTGGGCACCACGCTGGCGGTGAACATGGCCACCGCCACGTCGAAGGAGCCGTCGGCGAAGGCCATCCGCTCGGCATCCATCTCCACCAGCCCCTCGACATGGGTCAGGCCCTCGGCCGCCACGCGCTCGCGCGCCTTCTCCAGCATCTCGCGGGACAGGTCGACGCCGACCACGCGCTTGTCCCGGCGGTAGCGGGGCAGGGCGAGGCCGGTGCCCACCCCCACCTCCAGCACCCGGGTGCCGGGCAGGCGGTTCACCGCCGCCACCGCGCGCTTGCGGCCGAAGGAGGAGACGCCGCCGAACACCGCGTCATACACCCCGGCCCAGCGGCGATAGGCATCGCGCACCGCCCCCGCGTCCAGCACCGCGCGCTTGTGGTCCCGGGCGGGATCGGCGGTCAGGTCGGGCAGGGTCCGCGACATGTTTCGTTCAGGATCCAGTGAAGGGGCCGATGAGGGGCGCTAGACCACGGGCCGCCGCCGCGCAAGCGCGGCAAGGGGGCCCAAGGCTTCAATCCACGGGGAGGGCCGCGGTTGCAAGGGCGGCGTTAGCCCGTCGCGGCCTGCGGGGCGCCGCCGGGGCGGATCAGCCGCACGCGGCGGCCCTCCACGCCCAGGGCCAGGTCGCCGTCGCGCAGCGCCAGGGCATCCGCCCCGAACACCTTGCGGCGCCAGCCCTGGAGCGCGGGCAGCTCGCCCGGCGCATCGGTCGCCAGCCGGTCGATCTCGTCCGAGCTCGCCAGCAGGCGGGGCGCCACCTGGTGCTCCTCGGCCTTGGCGGCCAGCAGCACCTTCAGCAGGGCCACCAGCGCGGGGGAGGGGGAGGGACCGGCCCGTTCGCGCGGGACCTCGGGCAGCTCGGAATCCGGCAGGGCCTTCGCCGCCTCGATCGCCTGGATCAGGGAGGTGCCGGACTTGCCCCGGGCGAAGCCTTCGGTCACGCCGCGGGCGCGCGCCAGGGCATTGGGCTCGGTGGGGGCGGTCGCGGCCACCTCCAGCAGGGATTCGTCGCGCAGCAGGCGCTGGCGCGGGATGTTCACCCGCTGCGCCTCCCGCTCCCGCCAGGCCGCGATGGCGCGCAGCGTGCCGAGGAAGCGGCGGTTGTTCGTCCGGGGCCGCAGCTTCTCCCAGGCGGTCTCGGGGTCGGTGCCATAGGTGGCGGGCTCGGTCAGGGCCGCCATCTCCTCGGCCACCCATTCCAGCCGCCCCTCCCGGTCCAGCCGGTCCCGCAGGGCCACGTAGATGCGGCGCAGATGCGTCACATCCGCCGCCGCATAGGCGATCTGGGCGGGGGAGAGGGGGCGGGCCGACCAGTCGCTGAAGCGATGGGCCTTGTCGATCTGGGCATTGGCCAGGGCGCGGGCGAGGCTGTCATAGCTCGCCTGGTCGCCGAAGCCGGCCACCATGGCCGCGATCTGCGTGTCGAACAGGGGCTGCGGCGTCTGGCCGAAGCGGAGGAGAAAGATCTCCACATCCTGCCGGCAGGCATGGAAGACCTTCACCACCTGGTCATCCGCCAGCAGGGCGCCGAGGGGGGAGAGGTCCAGCCCCGGGGCCAGCGCATCCACCACCGCCGTGTCCTGGCTGCCGCCGAGCTGCACCACGCAGAGCTCGGGCCAGTAGGTCCGCTCCCGCATGAACTCGGTGTCCACGGTCACGAAGGGCTCCTGGCGCAACCGCTCGCAAAGCGGGACCAGCTCCTCGGTGGTGGTGATCAGGACGGGCTCGGGATCGGCAACGGCCGGGCGGCGGGACATGGGGCGGGGGTTTAGCCGTGGAACGCGCGCGTCACAAATCCGGGCTGTGCATTCCTGGCGCGCGGAGCCCGCTCCCCCCGTCCCCGCCACCGGTCGCCCCCCCGCTCACGCCGCGCCCTAAAGCAGCGCCCGCAGCACCAGCGGCGCCAGGATGGCGCTCAGCAGCGCGTTCAGCGCCATGGCGATGCCGGCGAAGGTGCCGGCCACCGGGTTCACATGGAAGGCCCGGGCCGTGCCCAGCCCATGCGCCGCCAGCCCCGCCGCGAAGCCACGGGCGCGCATATCCGTCATCCGCAGCGCCTCCATCAGCGGCGTGACCGTCACCGCCCCGATCGCCCCGGTCAGGATCACCAGCACCGCCGCCAGGGCGGGGTCGCCCCCCAGCCCCTCGGCGATGCCCATGGCGATCCCGGCCGTGACCGATTTCGGCGCCAGCGAGGCCAGCACCGGCCCCGGCACGCCCAGCGCCTTGGCGATCAGCAGCGCAGAGCCCATCGCCGCCAGAGACCCCGCCAGCAGCGCCGCCCCCATGGGCAGGATGGCGCGCAGCACCGTCCGCCGGTTGCGGTAGAGCGGCACCGCCAGGGCGACGGTGGCCGGGCCGATGAGGAAGTGGACGAACTGCGCGCCCTCGAAATAGGTGCGGTAGGGCGTGCCCGTGGCGAAGAGCACCCCGGCCGTCAGCACCACCGCGATGAGCATGGGATTGGCCAGCGGGTGGCGCCGCAGCGCGGCCGAGAGCCGGTCCGCCACCACATAGGAGAGCAGCGTGACCGTCAGCCAGAGCAGCGGCGTGCGGGAGAGATAGACCCAGAGGCTGAAATCCGCGTCGCTCATGCCGCCTCCTCCCGCCGGCCCATCCGGGCCACGCCGACGAAGACCAGCACGGTCACGGCCAGCCCGATGAGGGTCGAGACCACCAGGGCGACGGCCAGGCCCAGCCAATGCGCCGCCAGCACGTCCAGCCGGTTCACCACCCCCACCCCGGCCGGCACGAAGAGGAAGGCGAGGTTCACCAGCAGCCCGTCGGCCGGCCCGGTGACGAAGCGGGTATCGACCGGATCGGCCAGCAGGTCGTTCCCCAGCAGGAGCAGCAGCAGGAAGACCATCCCCAGCACGGGGCCGGGCAGCGGCCAGCCCGTGCCATGCACCAGCGCCTCCCCCAGGAGCTGACAGAGGAGGATGAGGGCGGCGCCGGGAATCATGGGCCGGGGTTTAGCGAGGATCGTGCCGGCCCGGGGGACGCAATCCGCGGAACCACCCATGCCCGGCGCAGAGGTGATCGGCCCCCGCCTTCCGCCCCCGCGCCCGCCCCCCTAACCTCCGCCCCGATTCTGCAGGGGGTTTCGGCATGGCGCATTCGGCGGAGGCGGCCTGGGAGCGGGTGACGGGGCTGGCGCGGGAAGCCGGCGCCTCGGCCATCCGGCCGCTGATGGCCGACCCCTCCCGCGCCGCCCGCCTCACCCGCCGCGCCGGCGATATCCTCGCCGACCTGTCCAAGACCTCCCTGTCGGACGCGGCGCTGGACGCCCTGCTGGAGCTGGCGCGCGCCCAGGGCGTGCTCGCCGCGCGGGACGCCATGGCCCGGGGCGAGGCGATCAACGCCACCGAGGGGCGCGCCGTGCTGCACATGGCCCTGCGCGGCCCGCGCGGCGCCTTCCGCACGGGGGAGGAGGATGCCTCCGCCGAGGTGCATGACACGCTGGAGGCCATGCGCGCCTTCTGCGCGCGCATCCATGCCGGGGGCCGCTTCACCGATGTGGTGAATATCGGCATCGGCGGCTCCGATCTCGGCCCCCAGATGGCGGCCCGCGCCCTGTGGCGGCACGGCATGCCGATGCGGGCCCATTACCTCTCCAATGTCGATGGCCATGCCTGGGAGGCCATGCGCCACGGGCTGGACCCGGCGCGCACCCTGGTGCTGGTGGCCAGCAAGACCTTCACCACCGCCGAGACCATGGCGAACGCCCATCTCGTGCGCGACTGGCTGCGCGGCGCGCTGGGGGAAGGGGAGGCGGCCGCGCATCTCGTCGCCCTGTCCACCAATCGGAAGGCCACGCGGGAATTCGGCGTGCCGGAGGAGCAGGTCTTCGGCTTCCGGGACTGGGTGGGCGGCCGGTTCTCCATGTGGTCGGCCATCGGGCTCTCCATCGCCCTCGCCTGCGGCTGGGATGTCTTCGCGGCCCTGCTCGCCGGTGCCCGGCGGATGGACGAGCATTTCCTCTCCGCGCCCGAGGCGGAGAACCTCCCCCTGCTCATGGCCCTGGCCGAGGTCTGGCATGTGGACGGGCTCGGCTATGGCAGCCGCGCCGTGCTGCCCTATGACGAGCGCCTGGCCCGCTTCCCCGCGCATCTCCAGCAGGTGGAGATGGAATCCCTCGGCAAGCGCGTGACGCTGGGTGGCCTCCCCGTGCCCCGCGCCACCGGCCCGGTGGTGTTCGGGGAGCCCGGCACCAACGCGCAGCACTCCTTCATGCAGCTGCTGCACCAGGGCACGACGCCCGTGCCCGCCGATATCGTGCTGGTGGCGAAACCCGACCACGGCTTCGAGGAGAACCACCGCCAGCTCCTCGCCAACGGCCTGGCCCAGGCCGAGGCCCTTCTGCGCGGCCGCGACGCGAGCGAGGTGCGGGCGGAGATGGAGGCGAAGGGCATGGCGCCGGAGGCGATCGAGGCCCTGCTGCCGCATCGCCTCTTCCCCGGGGACCGGCCGAGCACGACGCTCCTCCTGCCCCGGCTGGATGCGAACACGCTCGGCCAGCTCGTGGCCCTCTATGAGCACAAGGTGTTCTGCCTCGGCGCGCTGTGGAACGTGAACGCCTTCGACCAATGGGGCGTGGAGCTGGGCAAGCAGCTCGCCGGCGCGCTGCTGCCCGAACTCGCCCCGGGCGCGAAGGCGGGCGCGCATGACCCCTCCACCTCCGCGCTGATCGCCGAGATCCATCGGTTGCGCGGGGACTGACCCCGCGCAGCCCGGCGCTCAGAACCGGAACTGCACCCCGCCATAGACGCTGCGCCCGAAGCCCGGCTCGAAGAGCGCGGCATTGGGCGCGGCGATGGTCGTGACCGCGGCGCTGGAGATGTACTTCCGGTCCGCCAGGTTGCGCCCCTCGGCGAAGATGGAAAGCCCGTTCTCGAAGTCCCAGCCCGCGCGCAGGCCGAGGATGGCATAGGCGTTCGTCTTCAGCGTGTTGGCGTTGTCCACAGGGAAGCCCTGCGGCACCCATTCGATGTTGGGGGCGAGGGAGAAGCCGGCGGGATGCCGGTAGCGCAGCTCCGCGCGGTACAGGTGGCGCGGCGCGCCGGGTAGCAGGTTGTCGCCGTAGCGGGCATCGCCGTCGAAGCGGAAATCGTTGAAGGCATAGGCCTGGCGCAGGGTCAGGCTGTCCCGCGCATCGGCCAGGTCGCGCAGCAGCGTCCAGGACAGGGCGGCCTCGACCCCCTGGTGGATCGTGCGGTCCGCGTTCTGCGCCAGGGTCGCGCCCGTGCCGGTGGGGTCGAAAAGCTGGATCTCGTCGCGGATGCTCGCCCGATAGGCCGCGACCTCCCATTCCAGCCCGCCCTGCCGCCCGCGCGTGCCGACCTCCAGCGTGCGGGCCCGCTGCGCCTTCAGGGAGGAGAAGCCCCGCGCGGCGAGAGGCGTCAGGTCGCTGATGGTCGGCGGCTCGGTGGCCCAGGTGAGATTGGCGAAGCCCTGCACCCCCGGCGTGATGTCCCAGATCAGCCCGAGCTGCGGATTGGCGTAGCGATAGGTGGTGGAGCCGGACCCGTCGCCATCGGAGAGGAAGCGGTCGCGGCTGGCGCGATAGGCCTCGCCCAGCTGCAGCCCGGCGACGAGGGCGAGATCGGGCAGGACATGCAGCGTGTCCTGCAGGGTAAGGGTGTTGGTGCGCGCGCGGTCGGTGCTGGAATAGGTCAGCCGCCCGGCATGGCCGCCATTGTTCACGTAGCGCCGGCTGTCATAGCTGCCCAGGCCCAGCGTGCCGGCCGCCACCAGCCGGTTCCGCATCCCGCCCAGGCTGCCATCCAGGGTCAGGCGCGCGTAGCCGTTCACGTCATCCGTGCGCTGGTCCAGATACTGGAAGATCGGATGGTCCAGCTCCCGATGGACAAAGGAGGCGCCGGCCTCCAGCACCGCGCCGGGGGCGATGCGCCAGGTGGTGCGGTTGCCGAAGCGGTTGCTCTCGATGTTCCGCTGATAGTCCAGCAGCAGGTTGCCCGCGGCGGCGCGGCGCGGGTCCGAGAGGGCCTGGGCCCGCGTCACCGTGCCGGGAATGCGCTGCTCGATATGGTTGTAGCCGTAATAGAAGCGCGTCTCGACATCCTCGGTGATGCGCCAGCCGAGATTGCCGTTGAAGCGGCGGGAATTACCCTCGCCGTGCCGGCGGAAGCCGTCCTGGCTGAGGGTGGAGAGGCTCGCCCACCCATCCCAGGCCCCCGAGGCCACGCCAAGGGCGGCCTGGGCGCGGCGATAGCCATAGCTGCCCGCCTCGCCCCGCAGCACCGCGCCGGGGTCGCTGCGGCCGGTGGGGGTGGCGAAGTTCAGCACCCCGCCCAGCGTCGCCCCGCCCAGGCCGAAGGCATTGCCGCCGCGCAGCACCTCCACATGCTCGAAGGTGAGGGGGTCGAGCTCCTGGAAGTCGCCCGAGCCATCCGCCTGGTTCAGCGGGATGCCATCCTGCGTCAGCAGCACGCCACGGAGATGGTTGTTCCGCGCGAGGCCGGAGCCGCGGATGGAGAGGCGCGTGTCCTCCCCCCATTTCGGCTGGGCGAAGACGCCCGGCGCGTATTCCAGCACGTCGCGCAGGGTGGTGACGCCCGCGCGGGCGCGGATCTCCTCCGCCGGCACCACGGTGACATTGCCGGGCACCTGGCGCAGCCGCGCCGCCGCCTCGGCGGCGTCGGGCGCGGTGAGGGAAGGGGTGCTGCCGGTGACGGAAACCTCCGGCACCGCGACAGGCGGGGCGGCGGTTTCCTGGGCCCAGGAGGGAGCAGGCAGGGAAAGGCAGCTGGCCGCGAGCAGCGCGGCGCGAAGCGAGGGACGCATGATGGCTTCCTGACAGGCATGGAGAAGCCGGCCCGGGAATCGGACCGGCCGGGGCTGTCAGGCGGCGGGTGGGGCTCTGGGCTGTTGCGGCGGGGCGCGGGGCGGGAAGGGCGGCAGGCCCGCGCGCCCCGGCGGATGCGCGGCCACGGCATAGGCGATGCGGAGGATGGGCGCCGCGGGCCCGAGGGCCTCGACCGCGGCCGGGCCCTGGCAGAGATCGCAGCAGGAGGAATCCTGCGCCTTCTCCACGGGCTTGCCGCTCTCGTCCACGAGGATGGTGCGCATGCCCGAGGGGCTGCACAGCTCCACCGCCATGGCGCTGCCCATGGCCGCCATGGCGCGCGCATGCGGCAGCACCGCACCCGCCCACTGCAGCAGCAGCAGAAGGGCGACCAGGCGCGCGGCAAGGCGGCGGAGGGAACGCATCCCCGCCCCGGTATCAGAGCGCAACGGAGGTGGCGAGACGCCGCCTCATCTTTCCTTCACCCCGCCCGCCCATCCTTGCCTCGGGGCCGCGCAGGCCCCATCCCCTCCCCTGTGATTCCCGACCAGGTCATTCGCCGCCTTCCCCCCACCACCGCCGACCGCATCGCCGCCGGCGAGGTGGTGGAGCGCCCCGCCGCCGCCGTGAAGGAGCTGGTGGAGAACGCGCTGGATGCCGGCGCGCGCCGCATCGCCGTCTCGCTGGAAGGCGGGGGCATCGACCGCATCCTGGTGGAGGATGACGGCAAGGGCATGGTGCCCGCCGACCTCGCCCTTTGCATCGAGCGCCACGCCACCTCCAAGCTGCCGGACGAGGCGACGCTGTTCCGCATCGCCACCCTCGGCTTCCGGGGGGAGGCGCTGCCCTCCATCGGCGCGGTCTCCCGCCTCTCCATCACCACCCGCCCGCGGGACGGCGACGCGCATCGCATCGATGTCGAGGCGGGGCGCGTGGGGGAGGTGATGCCCGCCTCCGCACCCCCCGGCACGCGGGTGGAGGTGCGGGACCTGTTCTTCGCCACCCCCGCCCGCCGGAAGTTCCTGAAGACGCCGGGCACCGAGGCCTCCCATGCGGTGGAGGCCGTGCGCCGCCTCGCCTTCGCCTGGCCCGAAGTGGCCTTCCGCGTGACGGTGGATGGCCGCGCCGCGCTGGACCTCGCCCCCTCGGACCGCGCCGGCCGCGCCGCCGCCCTGCTGGGGCGCGACTTCGCCGCCGCCTCCGTGCCCGTGCAGGGCGAATGGCCGGACCTGCTGCTGGAAGGGCTGGCGGGCCTGCCCACCCATCACCGCGCCACGGCGGCCGAGCAGCACCTGGTGGTGAACCGCCGCCCCGTGCGTGACCCGCTGCTGCGCGCCGCCCTCCGCGTCGCCTATCGCGACGTGCTCGCCGCCGGGCGCCATCCCGTGGCCGCGCTGTTCCTGGAAATCCCGCCGGAGCAGGTGGACGTGAACGTCCACCCCATGAAGACCGAGCTGCGCTTCCGCGATGCCGGCGGGGTGCGCGGCGCGCTCATCGCCTCCTTGCGCCGGGCCCTGGGAACGGGGGCCGGGGTGGGCATGGCGCGCAGCGGATGGGATGCGGGCGGCGGGGCCGACCCCGCCTGGCCCAGCCGCGCCGGCCAGCCGCTGCCGCCCGAAGGCGGGCCGGGGGAAGGGGCCATCACCTGGTCCGACGGCGCCACCACCGCGCTGAGCACCCCGGGCTTCGCCGAGGCCGGTTTCGCCTTCACCGCCCCGTCCGCCTTCCCCTCCCGGTCGGTCCAGCCCCGCTTCGCCCTGCCGCCGGGGGCCCTGTCGGTCCCCGCCGAGGCGCCGCCCCTGCCGCCCGGCACGCCGGAGGAGGGTCCGCTCGGCCGCCCGCTGGCGCAGCTGCTGGACACCTACATCCTCGCCGAGGCGCCCGATGGCGCCCTCATCCTCGTGGACCAGCATGCGGCGCATGAGCGGCTGACCCATGAGCGCCTCTCGGCCCAGCTCGTGGCGGGCGGGGTCCGGTCCCAGCCGCTGCTGCTGCCGGCAGTGGTGGACATGCCCCCGGGCGATGCCGAGCGCCTGGCCGCCCGCGCCGAGGAGCTGGCAAGGCTGGGGCTGGAGATCGAGGCCTTCGGCCCCGGCGCCATCCTCGTCCGCGCCCTGCCGGCGCTGCTGGGCACGCCGGAACCCGCCCCGATCCTCGCGGATATCGCGGCGGAACTGGCGGATTGGGAGGAGAGCACGGCGCTGGAGCGGCGGCTCGACGCGGCCGTGGCGCGGCTGGCCTGCCATGGCAGCGTGCGCGCCGGCCGCCGCCTGAACCCCGCCGAGATGGCCGCCCTGCTGCGGGAGATGGAGGCGACGCCGCGCGCCGCCACCTGCTCCCACGGGCGGCCCACCTTCCTGCGCCTCGGCGCGGGCGACCTCGCGCGGATGTTCGGGCGAAGCTAGCCCGCGGCCCGGCTACAGCCGGCCGTCAGAGAGGCTCGGCGGCCAGGGTGACGCCGCCATGGCCGTCCGGCCGTAGCGGCTCCACCCGCGCCGGCCCGCCCGCGCCGCGCTTGCCGACGGTGAAGAGCCAGCGCAGCGAGCGCCTGAGCTGCTCCGTCCCGTTCGTCTCGAACCAGCGGCCATGGGCGAAGACCACCCGCTCCGGCTCCAGCGCGATCAGCCGCGCGGCCGCCTCCGCCGCCTCGGCATGCCGCCGCTTCACCACGGCCCTGAGATAGGGCGGCGGCATCCCGTCCGGCGCCAGCATGCCGAAGAGCCAGGCCAGGGGCCGCAGCGGCAGGGGCACCTTCGGCGGCTCGAGATTCATCACGAGGTCGGTCAGCACCAGCGTGCGCGTGGGGGCGTGGAACATCGCCATTTCCTGGAACCCCGCCGCGCCGGGCACGGCCACCACCTCGATCGCGCCGCCCCATTCCGCCGGGGTGGTGGCGAAGAGGTCGTGGTCCAGCCGCACGCCGCTGCGCCGCACCTGGGCGCGGTCGCGCAGGCCCGGGGCGGCCCAGCTCACCGTGTCGGGCAGGTGGTCCTGCCATTCCTTCAGGAAGGTCCAATGCGCGATATTGGGCGCGACGAGGTGGCGGATCGGCCCCAGCCGCTCCAGCTCCCGCTTCAGCGCATAGGTGAAGCGTGTGGGGGAATGCAGCAGCAACCCGCCATCGGGCAGGCGGATCACCGTCATCCGCACGCCGAGCACCGCGCCCATGGGGTTGGGAAGGATGCTGTCCACGACCCAGACGCCTTCGGCGGCGGGCTTGGGCGTATCGAGCGGGTGGTAGGCCGCCCCATGACCATGATGCGCCGCCTCATGCCCCAGCAGTCGCCCGGCCATGGAGCCCTGGCCCGGGCCCCGCCGCGGCGCGTTGCTGCTGAGGGCGACCACCGCCAGCTCGACAGCGCCGAGGCCGACGAGAAGGGCCCGGTCCGCCTCCGTCGCGCGCCGGAGCGACAGGCCCGCGCCAATCAGCGCGGCGCCGCCCATGGCGTCCAGCGCCAGGTGCTGGCGCATGGAGAGGGCCGGGGTCACCCCGCCCTCGTAATCCGTCAGCAGGGAATAGGCCGTGTGATAGGCGGCGGCCGCGCCGAGGGTGCGGCGCACCGGCCGTGGCAGGCCGGGGGCCAGGGCGAGGCCGCCGAGCAGGGCGGCCACGCCGTAGTCGATCAGCCCGTGGATACGGGTGGGGATCATCATCGCGCGCTTCCATGCGGGTGGGAGGACCCGAGGGAAACGGCAGGCGCGCGCGATGGATGCGGCGCGCGCCCGATGAGGCCGCGCGGGGCCGGGTGGACCGGCCCGCCGAAGCCTTGCGGGGCCGGTCGCCGGCCCCGGGGAGGAAGGAGCCTAGGCCCCCTCTTCCTCGTCGTCGGAGCCGCGCAGGTCGCAGGCGATCACATAGGCGGGGGAGCCGTCCTCGGCCTCCATCTCCTCGATGAGGTCGATCCCGTAGATGTCGATCTCGCCCTCTTCCTCTTCCTCGCCGCCGAGCATGATGCCCAGCGCGACGGGGCGGGACGGGTCGAGCTTCTGCAGCTCGGCGATCAGGGCGCCGACCGTCATGGTCTCGGTGGCCTGGGTATTGTCGGACATCGGAAAACGCTCCTGAGGATCGGGCCGATGTGGCAGGCCGGCCGGCGCGGGGCAAGGGTGGCGCGGGTTATTCCCGCTTCATCCAGCCATTCGGCCCCTGTTGCCAGTAGGTCAGCGCATGGCCCGCCGCGCGCGCCCGGCGCCAGCGGTCGCGCGCCGCTTCCAGCGCGGCGGGGTCATTGCCGTCGAACAGGTCGAAGATGCGGTCGTAGCGCCCGGGCTCGGCCGTCTCGGTGCCATCCGCCAGGAAAAGATGGCGGGCGCCGTTCGGGGCATCGTCCTCGGTGGTGAGCCAGATGGGCTGAAGATCCGCATCCCCGGCCGTGGGGGTGCCATGGGGCAGCCAGTCCGGGTCGGGGCAGAGCCAGAGGGCGGTGTCGAGCGCCGCCAGCCGCTCCGGCCCGCCCACCCGCACCACGGCGCGGCCCCCCGTGGCCAGCACCCGGCCTAGCAGCTTGGGCAGCGCCACCTCCAGCGCCGTGCGGGTCAGGTGGTAGAAGCCGATCTCGCTCATTCGAAGTGGTCCGCCACCAGCCGGTCCAGCAGCCGCACCCCGAAGCCGCTGGGCCCGGGGGGGAGGGGATAGGGGCCGGATTCCACCCCTTCCTCCCGCAGGTCCATCCCGGCGATGTCGAGATGCGCCCAGGGGATGACGGGGGCGCCCTCGGGGCAGGCGAATTCCCTGAGGAAGGCGGCGGCGTGGCAGGCATCGGGCAGGAACTTCCCGGCCCAGCCCCCACCCCCGCCGGCGGGCAGGCAGTGGCGGAGGTCGGCGATCTCGCTCTCCAGGTCGCGCCGGTGCCCCTCGCCGATCGGCATGGGCCAGAGCGGCTCGCCCACCGCCTCCCCCGCCGCCATGGCCGCGTCGCGCAGCCCGGCATCATTGCCGAACAGGCCCGCGCGCTGATGGCCGAGCGCGCGCACGATGCTGCCGGTCAGCGTGGCCAAGTCGATAATGGCGCGCGGTTCCTGCCGGCGCGCATGGTGCAGCGCATCGGCCAGCACCAGCCGGCCCTCCGCATCCGTGTCCACCACCTCCACCGTGGTGCCGGAGCCCATGCGGAGTACGTCGCCCGGGCGGTAGCTGTCGCCATCCGTCGCATTCTCGGCGATGGCGAGCACGGCCAGGGCGGGGGCGGGGCTGTCCCGCAGGGCGAGGGCGAGCATCGCCCCGGCGCAGGCGGCCGCGCCGGCCATGTCGCCCTTCATCGCCTCCATCCCGGCCGCCGGCTTGATGCTGATCCCGCCCGTGTCGAAGGTGATGCCCTTGCCGACGAAGGCGACGGGCGGCGTGCCATCCGGCCCATGGCCGGGCCAGCGCAGCACCACCAGGCGCGGCGGATGCGCCGATCCGCGCCCGACCGCCAGCAGCCCGCCATAGCCATGCCGCTCCAGCCAGTGGCGGCCATGCACCACCACCTCGATCCCATGCCCCTCCAGCTCGCCCAGCCGGTCCGCGAAGTCGCGCGGGGAGAGGCGGTTGCCCGGCTCGGCCGCCAGGTCCCGCGCCAGGCCGGTGCCGCGCAGCACGGCCCGCACCCGCGCCAGCGCCGGCTCGGCCGCCGCGGCATCCTCCACCAGCAGGTCGAGCTGGCGCAGCGCCGGCGGCGGCTCGGCGCCCAGGAAGGGCAGGCGGTGGCTGCGCATGCCCGCGCCCATGGCCAGGGCGGCGACCTCGGCGGGCGCCAGGCCGCGCGCATCGATCGCCCCATGGCGCGGCCCGTCCGGCGCATCCCCGGCCAGGGAGGCCGCGGCCAGGGCACCGGCCGCTTCCATCCCGTGCGCCCCAGGCGCGACGCCGACCAGCCAGGCCGGGCGGCCCTGCACCACCCCGTCCAGCCGCAGCGCCTCGCCCCGCTCCGCCTCGAACCCCGCCGCCTCGGCGGCGGCCGCATAGGCCGGGGGCAGGGGCTCGCCGGGGATGGCCGGGTAGGCGAGGGGAAGGCCGGGCCGCGGCAGCTCGGTGAGGCGAAGCGTCAGCACGGTTCCCCCGGCGATCTCTCCCGGCCGCGCCTCAGCGGCGCGGGCGGCGCGTGGCCGGGCGGCGCGTGGCGCGCGGCGCGGGGGCGGGTTCGGCAGCCGGGCGCGCCGGCAGGTCGGGCGCGGGGAGCGGCGCCTCGGAACCCGGCGTGCCCTCGGCCAGCACGGCGGGGGAGGCGCTGCCCGCCCCGCTCACCGCGGCCTCCTCCGTCTCGGCGGGTGCCGGGAGGGGCTGGGCACTGCGGCCTTCGTGGTGCTCGGCCACGAGGCGGTCCAGCAGGCGGACGCCCCAGGCGGTGGCGCCCTTCGGCACGGTGGGCTGGTCCTTGCCGCCCCAGGCCACGCCGGCGATGTCCAGATGCGCCCAGGGGCAGCCCTCGACGAAGCGCTGGAGGAACTGGGCTGCGGTGATGGAGCCGCCCGCGCGGCCGCCGCCCACATTCTTCATGTCGGCGATGTCGGAGCGGATCTGGCGGTCATAGGCCTCGCCCAGCGGCATGCGCCAGGCCAGCTCGCCGACCGACTTGCCCGCCTCCTCGATGCGCCGGGCGAGGTCGTCATCATTCGAGAACAGCCCGGCATGCTCGTTGCCCAGCGCGACGATGATCGCGCCCGTCAGCGTGGCGAGGTTCACCATGAAGGTCGGGTCGAAGCGCTTCTTGCAGTAGGAGAGCACGTCGGCGAGGACGAGGCGCCCCTCGGCATCCGTGTTGATCACCTCGATCGTCTGGCCGGAATAGGAGGTGACGACGTCGCCCGGGCGGGTCGCGGTGCCGGAGGGCATGTTCTCCACCAGCCCGACGAGGCCCACCACATCCACCTTCGCGCGGCGCCCGGCGAGCGCCATCATCAGGCCGGAGACCACGCCGGCCCCGGCCATGTCCCACTTCATGTCCTCCATGCCGCCCGCGGGCTTGATGGAGATGCCGCCGGTGTCGAAGGTCACGCCCTTGCCGATGAAGGCGATGGGCTTGCTGTCCCGCTTCTTCTGGTCCGTGCCGTTCCAGCGCATCACCACCATGCGCGGCGGCTGCGCGGAACCCTGGGAGACGCAGAGCATCGCGCCGAAGCCGAGCTTCTCCAGGTCCTTCTGCCCGAAGACCTCCACCTCCACGCCCAGCTTCTCCAGCTTGCGCAGCCGGTCGGCGAATTCGGGCGGGTTGAGGATGTTGGCCGGCTCGCTCACCAGCTCGCGCGTCAGGAACACGCCATCGGCCACCGCCCGGCGGGAAGCCCATTCGCCCTTGGCGGCGGCCGGGTCGTCGCACAGCACCTTCACGCCCGTCAGGCGCGGCTTGTCCTCCGGCTTCTCCTTCGTGCGGTAGCGGTCGAAGCGCCAGGCGCGCAGGGCGGCGCCGAGCGCGATATCGGCCGGCGCCCCGGCCCAGCCGCCGATCGCCCGCGCATCGATGGAGGCGATGCCTTCCTTGCCCAGCGCCGCCACCGCATGGCCGCCCGCCGCTTCGGCCCCGCCGGCATCCAGCGCCTCGCGCTTGCCGAGCCCGACGAGGACAAGGCGCGACAGGCCGCCGCCCGGGGCGAAGAGGGTGACCACCTGCCCCTTGCGGCCCTTGAACTCCGCCGCCGCCAGGCCGCGGGCAAGGCTGCCGCCCAGCAGCCGGTCCCATTCGCCCACCAACCCGCCGCCGAGATCCTCCTCCGCGAGGGGAAGGACGAGGGCGCCGCTCTCCGGCAGGGCGGGCTTGGCGAAGGCGATGTCGAGCATGGGGGCGTCCAGGGCTGTTCGGGTCAGAGATAGCACCGGGCGGGCGATCCGCCATGGCGGGCGGCGCATCGCGGCATGGGCGCGGGCGGGTTCATTAAAGTGTCACGAGCGCCGCGCAGGGTTGCAGGCCAATGGCACGGCCCAGGAAGAACCGGAGAAGCAATGAAATGAAAGGAAACTCACATTTGCGTGATAATGCACCTATGCACCCCTAGGTTGCAGCGCCTAGACTGGGTAAACGGAAAACCCGTTCCCGGAGTCCACCAGACCCATGCCCCCCGTGGCGCCCGAGTCTTCCCGGCCCCGCTGGGCGCGTCCCGTCCGGATGGTCCGCTGGCTGACCACGGCCGGCATGGCCCTGGCGTTCGGGATGCTGGTTCTCGGGGCGCTGGTCCTGGTCGATTCGCGCCGGGATGCCTGGGTGCAGGCGGAGCAGGCGGCCTCCAACCTGGTCGTGGCGCTGGAGCGGGACATCGCCCGCAACATCGCCATGGTGGACCTCTCGCTCCAGGGCGTGATCGCCGCGCTCCAGCAGCCCGGCCTCGAAGAGGCCACCCCCGAGATCCGGCACATGGCGCTGTTCGACCGTGCCGCCACCGCGGAATATCTCGGCGCCGTCGTGGTGATCGACGCGCAGGGCAATGTCACCGCCAGCTCCAACGCCCTGACGACCGAGCGGATGAATGTCGGCGACCGCGACTATTTCGGCGTCCATCGCGAGCAGCCGAATGCGGGGCTCCATGTCAGCCATCCCTTCCGCAGCCGGCTGCGGAACCGCGACCCCACCATCGCGATCAGCCGCCGCCTGCCCAGCGCGGACGGGCGCTTCCACGGTGTCGCCGCCGCCGCGCTCCGGCTCGCCTATTTCCAGGACCTGTTCAACCGCCTGGATGTCGGCAGCAAGGGATCCGTCTCCCTGCTGCGGACCGACGGCCCGCTGATCGCGCGCCACCCCTTCGCCGACAGCGATCTCGGCCGCAACCTGAGCGATGCCGAGCTGTTCCGCCGCCTCGTCTCGGCGCCGTCCGGGCAGTTCGTGGCCACTGCGAGGCTCGATGGGGTGACGCGCTTCTTCACCTTCCGCCGGATCGGTTCCCTGCCTCTCGTCATCAGCATCGGCCTTTCGGTCGAGGAGATCTACGCGCCGTGGTGGCGCAAGGCGCAGGCGATCGGCTCCATCCTGCTCGTGCTCTGCGGCGCCATCGCCCTGCTCGCGCTGCTCTTCCGGCGCGAGATGCTCGCCCGCATCGCCGCCGAGGGCGCGCTGACCGAAGCGGCCGAGAAGCTGGCCGTCATGGCCGCGACGGATGGGCTGACGGGCCTTGCGAACCGCCGGCATTTCGACCTGCGGCTGGAGGAGGAGTGGCGCCGCGCCGTCCGCAACCGGGCCCCTCTCTCGCTGCTGCTCCTCGATGCCGACTTCTTCAAGGCCTACAATGACGGCTACGGCCATCAGGAAGGCGACCAGGTGCTGATGAGCATCGCCGCCTGCATCCGGATGACGGTGCGCCGCCCGGCCGATGCCGGCGCCCGCTATGGCGGGGAGGAATTCGCCGTCCTGCTGCCCGAGACGGATGCCGCCGGGGCCCGGAAGCTGGCCGAGATGATCCGCGGCGCGGTGGAGGCCCTCGGCATCCCGCATGCCGGCAGCCCGATGGAGCGGGTGACGGTGAGCGTCGGCTGGGCCACCGCCTCCCCCCAGCATGGCCAGCCCGCCTCCCTCTTGGTCGAGGAGGCGGACCGGGCGCTCTACGAGGCGAAGAGGAACGGCCGGAACCGGGTCGCCGACGCCCGCCTCGCCAATCTGGCCGCCCCGTCCGGGCCCCCGGGCCCGCCGGGCAGCCTGCACGTCGCGGCCTGAGCCGGGGCGGCCTGAACCGGGATGGCGACGCCGCCCGGGACCGGGAGGACAGGACGGCGCTAGGCTGCCCGCATGCGAATCGCAGCCCTCGCCGACACCCATGGCAACCTCCTGGCCCTCGAGGCGGTGCTGGACGACCTGCGCGCGGCGTCGCCGGACCTCGTGGTGAACCTCGGTGACCTCGTCTCCGGCCCCTTCGACCCCGCCGGCGCGGCCGATGCGCAGATGGCGCTGGAAGGGCTGACCCTGGCGGGCAACCACGAACGCCAGGTGCTCCATGGCGGCGGCCCCTCGGACATCTTCGCGCGCGGCTGCCTCACCGCCGCGCATCGGGGCTGGATCGCGGGCCTGCCCGCGACCCTCTCCCTCCTCGGCGGGGAGGTCTTCGCCTGCCATGGCAGCCCGGCGGGCGGCGATCTGGAATACCTGCTAGAGGACGTCTCGGGCGGCCGGGCCTGCCTGGATGCGGAGGAGGCGATCCTGCCGCGCCTGGCCGGGATCGGCGCCGCGCGGCTCGTGCTCTGCGCCCATACCCATATGGCGCGCGCCGTGGCGGTGGGCGGGGTTTTGGTGGTCAATCCCGGCAGCGTCGGCATGCCCGCCTACCGGGATACGATGCCCGTGCCGCATGTCATGGAGGCGGGCAGCCCCCATGCCCGCTACGCCTTGCTCACCCGCGGCCCCCTCGGCTGGGCCGCCGAGCTGCGCGCCGTTCCCTATGACTGGGAGGCGGCGGCGCGCCAGGCCGAGGCGAATGGACGGCCGGCCACCGCCCATGCCGCGCGCACCGGGCGGGCCTTGCCTGCATAGGCCAGGGCTGCCCCTCGCCCCCCGCACGGGCTATTCCCCGGGGATGACCGACGAAGACCTGCTCGCCCTGGCCGCCGACCTGGCCGAGCGCGCCGCCCATGCCATCAACGCCATCCGCGCCGCCGGCTTCGCCGTGGAGCGCAAGAGCGACGAATCCCCCGTCACCGAGGCGGACCGGGTGGCTGAGGCGCTGATCGTCGAAGGGCTTCGCGCCGCCACGCCGGACATCCCCGTGGTGGCGGAGGAGGAGGTGGCGGCCGGGCTGGTCACGGCGCTGGCCCGCCGCACCTGGCTGGTGGACCCGCTGGACGGCACGCGGGAATTCGCCAAGGGCTATGACAGCTTCGCCGTGAATGTCGGGCTGGTGGTCGATGGCCGCGCCCATCTCGGCGCCGTCGCCATCCCGGCCAGCATGGAGATCTTCGCCGGCATCGCGCCGCTCGGCCTCGCCTGGAAGCGCGACGCCGCCGGCCGGCGCGCCATCCGCGCCCGCGCCATCCCGCCCGAGGGCGCGACGGTCCTCGCCTCCCGCCACTATTCCGACGACCCCCGGCTGGACCGCTTCCTGGAGGGGCGCAAGGTCGCGCATATCGAGAAGATCGGCTCCGCCGTGAAGTTCTGCCGCCTGGCGGAGGGGGCAGGGGACCTCTACCCCCGCTTCGGCCGCACGATGGAATGGGACACGGCCGCCCCCCAGGCCGTGCTGGAGGCGGCCGGCGGCCGGGTGGTGGGCTTCGACGGCGCGCCGCTGCGCTACGGCAAGCCGGAATTCGAGAACCCCCCCTTCCTCGCCGAAGGGCTGGTCGGCGCCGCGTGACGGAGCGGCTCGCACCCGGCGAGATCGCGCGCGCCGCCGCCCTGCTGCGGGAGGGCGCGCTCGTCGCCTTCCCGACCGAGACCGTCTACGGCCTGGGGGCCGATGCGCGGGACGGGCGGGCGGTGGCGGGGATCTATGCCGCCAAGGGGCGCCCGAGCTTCAACCCGCTGATCAGCCATTTCCCCGATGCCGGCGCCGCCTTCGCCGAGGTGGTGCCCGATGCGCGGGCGGAGGCCCTGGCCGCCGCCTTCTGGCCGGGCCCGCTGACCCTGGTGCTGCCCCGGCGCGCGGGGAGCCGGATCGACCCGCTGACCGGCGCCGGGCTGGACACGCTGGCGGTGCGCGTGCCCGGGCACCCGCTGGCGCTCGCCCTGCTGCGGGAGGCCGGGATGCCCCTCGCGGCACCCTCGGCCAACCGCTCCGGCGGGGTGTCCCCCACCACCGCCGCGCATGTGCTGGACGGGCTTTCCGGCCGGATCGCCGCCGTGCTGGATGGCGGCCCCTGCGCCGTGGGGCTGGAGAGCACGGTGCTGGACCTCAGCGGACCCCGCCCCCTGCTGCTGCGCCCGGGCGGGGTAACGGCGGAGGCGATGGAGGGGCTGGTCGGCCCGGTGGACCGGCCCGTTCCAAGTGCCGGGGGCGGCGAGACGCTGCGCTCGCCCGGCATGATGCTCTCGCATTACGCGCCGTCCCTGCCCGTGCGGCTCGCGGCGCGGGCGGTGGGGGCGGATGAGGCGCTGCTGGCCTTCGGCCCGGCGCTGCCGGGCGCGGGGGCCACCTGGAACCTTTCCGAGTCCGGCGACACCGCCGAAGCGGCCGCGCGGCTGTTTTCCGGGCTGCGCTGGCTGGACGCGGAAGGCGCGCGGCTCGGCCTGCGCGGCATCGCGGCGATGGAGGTGCCCATGGCCGGACTGGGCGAGGCGATCAACGACCGGCTGCGCCGCGCGGCGGCCCCGCGATGAAGGCGCAACCCATGACCGCCGAACAGGACTTCGAGATCTTCCTGGCGACCGCGCCGGGGCTGGAGGAGGCGCTCTGCGCCGAGATCCGCGGCAAGGGCTTCAAGCGGCCCCGCGCCGTGCCTGGCGGCGTGGTCATCCGGGGCGGCTGGCCGGAGGTCTGGCGCGCCAATCTCTGGATCCGCGGCGCGGGGCGGGTGCTGGCGCGCCTGGATTCCTTCCGCGTCACGCATCTCGCCCAGCTCGATGCCCGGGCGCGCCGCGTGCCCTGGGCCGGCGTGCTGCGGCCGGACATGCCCTTCCGGGTCGAGGCCTCCTGCGCCGGGTCGCGCATCTATCACAGCGGCGCGGCGGCGGAGCGGATCGAGACCGCGATCCGCGAGACGCTCGGCGCGCCCGTCGCCGCCGAGGGCGGCATCCTCGTCCGGGCGCGGATCGAGGCGGATGTCTGCACCATCAGCGTCGATACCTCCGGCGAGCCGCTGCACAAGCGCGGCTACAAGGAAGCCGTGGCCGCGGCGCCGATGCGCGAGACCATGGCGTCGCTCTTCCTGCGGCAATGCGGCTATGACGGCGCGGAACCCGTGCTCGACCCGATGTGCGGCTCCGGCACCTTCGTCATCGAGGCGGCGGAGATCGCGGCACGGCTCAACCCCGGCCGCGCGCGGCATTTCGCCTTCGAAGATCTGGCGAGCTTCGATGCCGAGGCCTGGCAGCGCATGCGGGAGGTGAAGAGCCGGCGCGAACCCGCCGCGCGCTTCCATGGCAGCGACCGCGATGCCGGGGCGGTCGCGATGAGCCGCGCGAATGCCGAGCGCGCCGGCGTCGCCGGATGGACCACCTTCCGGCAGGCCACGATCAGCGAGATCGTCCCGCCCGAGGGCGCGCCCGGCCTCGTCATCGCCAACCCGCCCTATGGCACGCGCATCGGGGACAAGGCGAAGCTGCTGCCCCACTACCAGACACTCGGGCAGACGCTGCTGCGCCGCTTCTCGGGCTGGCGCGTCGGGATCGTCACGAGCGAGCCGCGCCTGGCCCATGCGACCGGCCTGCCCTTCCTGCCCACCGGCGCGCCGGTGCCGCATGGCGGGCTGCGCGTGACCCTGTACCAGACCGCCCCCCTGGCCTGATCCGCACGCCCCTTGCCCTGGCGCGCGGGCAGGGGGAGTTTGGGCCCGTGTCCAAGAATGCCGCGCTCCCGCCCGAGGAACTTCCGCTCAACCCGCCGCCCGGCCCCGGCCAGCTCTTCATGGCCTTCGCCAAGGCGGGGCTGATGGGCTTCGGCGGGGCCCAGATCTGGGTTCGCCGCGCCATGGTGGAGGAGCGGCGCTGGATGACCGAGCGCGACTATGCGGAGGTGCTCGGCCTCGGCCAGGTGCTGCCCGGGCCGAATGTGGGCAATGCCGCCGTGATGATCGGCCGCCGCTTCGCCGGGCTGCGCGGCTCCTTCGCCGCCACGGGCGGCCTCTATCTCTTCCCGCTCATGGTCCTCATCTCCCTCGTCCTGCTCTGGCAGGGCTTCGCGGATGATCCCCATGTCAGCGCCTTCATGCATGGCCTGGCCTGCGCGGCGGCGGGGATGGTGATCGGCAACGCCTTCCGCATGTCCGGCCGCCTCCGGCCGCCGCCGGAGCTGATCGCGATCGGCCTGCTCTCCACCCTCGCCGCGGCCTGGTTCCGCGTGCCGCTGCCGGTGATCGTGCTGGTGCTCGGCCCCGTTTCCATCGGCGCCGTGGTGTGGCGGATGCGGAGGGCCGGATGACCCCCGCCGCCTGGGACCTCTTCGTCTTCTTCCTGAAGCTCTCCCTCCTCGCCGTGGGCGGGGCCAATGCCGCCGTGCCCGAGATGCACCGGGAGGTGGTGGAGCTGCGGGGGTGGATGACCGATGCCACTTTCTCCCAGGGCTATGCGCTGGCCTCGGCGGCGCCGGGGCCGAACGTGCTCTTCGTGGCCGTGATCGGCTGGCATGTGGCGGGGGCGCAGGGGCTGGTGGCCAGCCTTCTCGGCTTCCTCGGCCCGACCTTCATCCTCGCCTGGGCCGTGGCGAGCCTCACCCAGCGCCTGGCCGGGGACTGGCGGCTGGCCGCGCTGCGGGCGGGGCTGGTGCCGGTCGCCATCGGGCTGATCCTGGCCACCGGACTCGTCACCGGGGCCGCCGCCGCGCGGGGTTCGGGGGTGGAGGTGGCGGTCGCGGTCGCGATCACCCTGGCCTCCGCCCTGTTCACCTGGCGCAGCAATCACTCCCCGCTCTGGGCCCTGGCGGCGGGCGGCGCGCTGGGTTGGCTGCTGCTGCGCTAATCCCGGCTGATACGCATTCTCAGCCACTTGCGGACGTCTCGGCCTTGGAACAGATTGCGGCCCCTTCACCTGCATCCAACAAGGCCAGCACCATGAACCGCCCGACGAAGGCCGTGCTCTTCGCCCTCTCGCTCCTTCTTGCCCCGGCGGCGGCCCGGGCGGCCGAGGTGAATCTCTACACGACCCGCGAACCCGGGCTGATGCGCCCGCTGACCGAGCGCTTCACCGCCGAGACGGGCATCCAGGTCAACACGGTCTTCGTGCAGGGCGGGCTGGCCGAGCGCCTGGCGGCCGAGGGCAGCCGCTCCCGCGCCGATGTCGCCATGGTGGTGGATGTGGGCAACCTGATGGAGCTGGTGGACCGCAACCTCACCCAGCCCGTGGAATCCGCGGCGCTGGCCGCCGCCATTCCCGCCAATCTGCGGGACCCGCAGGGCCGCTGGTTCGCCCTCTCCACCCGCGCGCGCGCCATCCTCGCCTCCCGCGAGCGCATCCCGGAGGCCGAGGCCGCGCGGCTGACCTATGAGGACCTGGCCGACCCCCGCTTCAAGGGCCGCGTCTGCATCCGCTCGGGCCAGCACCCCTACAACACCGCCCTCTTCTCCATCCTGATGATCGAGCATGGCGAGGGCTGGCTGCGCGACTACCTGACGAAGCTGAAGGGCAACCTGGCCCGCCGCGCCACGGGCGGCGACCGCGAGGTGGCGCGCGACATCCTGGCCGGCATCTGCGATGTCGGGCTCGCCAACACCTATTACGCCGGCCTCATGCTCTCCGGCCGCGGCGGCGAGGAGCAGAAGCGCTGGGGCGAGGCCGTGCGCGTGGTGCTGCCGGCGAACGAGACGGCGGTGAACATCTCGGGCGGCGCGGTCACGCGCCATGCGCCGAACCGGGCCGAGGCGGTGCGCTTCCTCGAATTCCTCGCCTCCCCCGAGGCGCAGACGATCTATGCCGACGGCAATTTCGAGAACCCGGTGCGCCCGAACACGCCGGTGAACGAGATCGTCGCCGGCTTCGGGCCCGTGACGCCGCGCAACGTCTCCCTGCCGGAGGTCGCCGCCCGCCGCGCGGCCGCCAGCCGGATCGTGGACGAGGTCGGCTTCGACCGCTGAGCGGCTTCGGCCCGCCATCTTGCGTTTCCCCCGCCCCCGGCGGGCGGGCGGTATCCGTGTGGGGGCGGCGCTCAGCGCCGCCCTCGTCGCCTTGCCCGTCCTCGCCCTCGCCATCGCCGCCGCGCGCGGCTCGGGCGATCTCTGGCCCCATCTGATCCGCTATGTCCTGCCGCAGGCGGTGCTGGAAACGGCGCTGCTGCTGGCGGGCGTCGGGGTGGTGGTGGTCGGGGTGGGCACGGGCACGGCCTGGCTCGTCTCCTGCCACCGCTTCCCCGGGCGCCGCCTCTTCGCCTCGGCGCTCGTGCTGCCCCTGGCCCTGCCCACCTATGTGTCCGCCTATGCCTGGCTGGACGTGATGCACCCGGCGGGGCCGGTGCAATCCGGCCTGCGCGCGATCCTCGGCCTCGCCGACCCCCGCGCCATCCCCCTGCCCGAGATCCGCTCGCTGCCCGGCTGCATCATGGTGATGGGCAGCGTGCTCTTCCCCTATGTCTATCTCGCGGCCCGCGCGGCCTTCCTGACCCAGGGGGCGGACCTGCTGCGGGCGGGGAGGGGGCTCGGGGCCGGGGGGATGCGCCTCTTCCTCTCCATCGGCCTGCCCATGGCCTGGCCGGCCATCGCGGCCGGGGCGTCGCTCGCGCTGCTGGAGACGCTGAACGACGTGGGCGCGGCCGAATTCCTCGGCGTCCGCACCCTCACCGTCTCGGTCTATGTCACCTGGATCACCCGCTCCTCGCTGGAGGGGGCGGCGCAGATCGCGCTGATGATCCTCGCCCTCGTCGCCGCCCTGGTGGCGCTGGAGGGCTGGGCCCGCAGCCGGGCGCGCGGCGCCCATTCGGTGCGGGAGGGCGCGCGGCCGGACCGGCGCACCCTCTCCCCCCTGGCCGGGCTGCTCGCGGCCCTGTTCTGTGCCCTGCCGGTGCTGCTCGGCTTCCTCGTGCCCGTCTCCTATCTCGTCTGGGCGGCGTGGCGGCGGGTGGCGGAATTCGGCTTGCCGCCCGATCTCGGCGCCTGGATCGGCAACAGCGCGCTGCTGTCGGCCGCCGCCACGCTGCTGGTGCTGCCCGCCGCCCTCAGCCTCGCCGCCGGGGCGCGGGGGGATGCCATGCCGGACCGCCGGGCCCTGGCCGGGCCGCTGCTGCTGCGGGCCAGCCTCATGGGCTATGCCCTGCCGGGCGGGATCGCGGCGGTGGGGCTGATCGTCGCCTTCGGCGGGCTGGACGACCTGACGGAGCGGTTCGGCGACTGGGTGCCCGCGCTTTCGGGCACCGCCGCCGCGCTCATCCTCGCCTATTTCGTGCGCTTCCTCGCCATCCCCGCCGGCGGGCTGGACGCCGCCTATGCGCGCATCCGCCCGCAGATGGACTGGTCCGCCCGCTCCATGGGGGCGGCGCGGGGGCGGCTGCTGTGGCGGGTGCATCTGCCGCTGCTGCTGCCCGCGCTTTCGGCGGCCGCGCTGCTCGTCTTCCTCGACGCCATGAAGGAACTCCCCGCCACCCTCCTGCTGCGCCCCTTCAACCGCGAGACGCTCGCCACCGCCCTCTACGCCGAGGCCGCGCGCGGCACCTATGAGGAAGGCGCGGTGGCCGCCCTGGCCCTGGTGGTGGTGGGCCTGCCGGTGATCGGGTTGCTGGTGGCGGGCGGGCGACCGAAGGAGCGTCCGCCGAAGCGGATACAACGGAGCGAATCGCGCCCTTGACCCATCCCCTCGCGGTGGCGTTTGGTCCTCTTCCAATGCCCGATACGAACCCGCCCCGCCCCGCGATCCCGCTCCCGGATGAGCTGATGGCGTCGCTCCTGTCCATCCTGGGCCCGCGCGGCATCGTCACGGATCCCTCGGACCTCGAACCGCATTTGTCCGATTGGCGCGGCCTCTATCGCGGCGCCTCCCCCGCCCTGCTGCGCCCCGCCTCCACCGAGGAGCTGGCCGCCTGCATGCGCCTCCTCCACGCGGCCGCCATCCCCGTCGTCCCCCAGGGCGGCAACACCTCCATGGTCGGCGGCGCCATGCCGGATGAAAGCGGGCGGCAGGTCATCCTCTCCCTCTCCCGCATGAACCGCATCCGCGACCTCGACCCCGTGGACATGACCATGGTGGCCGAGGCCGGGGTGGTGCTGAAGACGGCGCAGGACGCGGCGGCCGGCGCGGGCTGCCTCTTCCCGCTCTCGCTCGGCGCCGAAGGCACGGCGACCATCGGCGGCGTGCTCTCCACCAATGCCGGCGGCAACACCACGGTGCGCTACGGCAATGCGCGGGACCTGATGCTGGGCCTCGAGATCGTGCTGCCCGATGGCGGGGTGATCCACGGCCTCCGCCGGCTGCGCAAGGACAATACGGGCTATGCGCTGCGCCACCTGATGGTGGGCGCGGAGGGCACGCTGGGCATCGTCACCGCCGCCGTCCTCCGCCTCTTCCCCCGCCCGCGGGCCGAGGCCATCGCGCTCTGCGCCGTGGAGAGCGAGGACGCCGCCCTCGCCCTGTTCCGCCGCTTCCGCGACCGGGACGAGACCGCGGTGCGGGCCTTCGAATACATGTCGGGCAACGGCATGGAGATGGTGCTGCGCCATATCGACGGCGCCACCCTCCCGCTCTCCGAGCGTGCGGATCACTACGTGTTGGTGGACCTCGCCTCCTCTCGCCCGGATGCCGACCTGCGCGGGCTGATGGAGGCGGTGCTGGAGGAGGCGCTGGAGGCAGGGGAGGTGCTGGATGCCGCCCTGGCCGAGAGCGAGGCCCAGCGCCACGCCATCTGGCGCCTGCGCGAGGAGCATCCGGAGGCCCAGAAGAAGGAGGGGGCCTCGGTGAAGAACGACGTCTCCGTGCCCGTCTCCAAGGTGCCGGAGATGATCCGGCGCTGCAGCGCGGCCCTGCAGGCGCTGATCCCCGGCAGCCGCCCGGTGCCCTTCGGCCATATGGGCGACGGCAACATCCACATGAACCTCGAGCAGCCGGAGGGCATGGAGCCCGGGGCCTTCCTCGCGCGTTCCCATGACATCATGGATTGCGTGAACGCCATCGTCCGCGACCTCGACGGCTCCTTCAGCGCGGAGCACGGGGTGGGGCGGCTCAAACCCGACATGCTGGCCGAATGGCGCGGCGGCGCGGAGCTGGATGCGATGCGAAGGATCAAGGCCGCGCTCGACCCCAAGGGCCTGCTGAACCCGGGCAAGGTTCTGCCCGCGTGATCCACGGCCCCGGCGGGGCGTCTCTGGCGGCGCTGGTCCTCCTCTCGGCCTGCGCCTCTTCCTCCCCCTCCTCCCGCCCCTGGGTGGAGGACGAGCCCGCCCGGTCGGCGCCGGGCGAGCCCCGGCGAGAGCCGGACCTGCCGGATGCCTTCCGGGCGGAGCTGCGCGGCGGCCGGGCCCCCGGCTGCCCCCTGCGTGGCCAGGCCGTCTATCTCGGTGAGGGGCGGTTCCTGACCGCCGCGCATCTGGTGGACGACATCGTGCCGGGGATGCGCCATTGCTCCGGCGCCCCGATCCCGACCACCATCCGCTACGCCGGCCGGGTGCTGCATGTCCGCCCCGTGCGGCTGGGGCAGGGCTATGTGGAGCCTGGGGTGGGGCCGCTCTACCGGCAGGGGCAGGACCTCGCCCTGCTCCAGGCCAGCACGGCGCCGCCAGGCCCGGCGGCCCGGCCCTGCGGCGGGGGGCCGAAGCAGGGCCAGCCGGTCCTGGTTCTCGCCACTGGCCGGCGGGAGGCCGTGCGCGCCGGGCCGATCGTGCCGGAAAGCCGCCCGGCGGACGGCGCCTATGCCGATCTTCCCCTGCCGATGGCCGAGGGGGAGTCCGGGGCCGGCGTCTTCGACTCCGAAACGCATTGCCTGCTGGGCATTGTCAGCCACCGCCCCGATTCGATGCCGGGGCATGTGCGGATCGTTCCGGCCGACGCCATCCGGGCGTTCCTCGGGGCCTGACGGGGCGGGGCGAAAACGGTCCCTTCATCGCGAAGGGCCATTTGCTCCCACCGGGTCGGATGGATAGGTTGCGCCCCCCATGAGCCGCGTCACGCGCTACATCTCGAGGCAGATCGCCCTCAGCCTGCTGGCCGTGACCATCGGCCTGGCGGCGCTGATCTGGCTCACCCAGTCGCTCCGCTTCATCGAGCTGGTGCTCGACCGCGGACTGCCCTTCTCCGTCTTCCTGGAGCTGACGGGGCTGCTCCTGCCCTCCTTCTTCGCGGTCATCCTGCCGATCACGACCTTTGTCGTGACCCTGTTCACCTATGTCCGCCTCTCCACGGACCGGGAGCTGGTGGTGATGCGCGCCGCCGGGCTTTCGGACTGGCGGCTGGCCCGCCCGGCCCTGATGGTGGCGCTGGTGGCGACGGGCCTCGGCCTGATGCTGCAGACCTGGCTGGTCCCGGTCTCCCATGCCGCCTTCCGCGAATGGCAGTTCGAGATCCGCAACCAGATGGCCGCCATCCTCCTGCAGGAGGGGGTGTTCAGCAGCGTCAGCAACGACCTGACCGTCTATGCCCGCATCCGCGAGCGGGACGGGACGCTGCGCGGCATCCTCATCCATGACCAGCGCGAGCCCGGGGCGCCCGTGACCATCCTGGCCGAGCGCGGGGTCATCCTGCCCAGCCCGAACGGCCCACGCGTGGTGCTGATCAACGGCCAGCGCCAGCAGATGGAGCGCGCCGTTCCCCCCAACTCCCCGCCCGGGACGCCGCCGCAGCCGCGGCTGACCGTGCTGGCCTTCGGCGAGAACAGCGTGGACCTGGCCCGCACCAGCCGCACCGAGGATTCGCGCAACCGCGACAGCCGCGAGCGCTTCGTGGGCGAATTGCTGAACCCGGACCCGGCGGAAGGCCTGCCGGAGCGCGACATCCGCAAGTTCAAGGCCGAAGGGCATGGGCGGCTCGCCTCGCCCTTCACCGCGCTGTCCTTCGCCCTGGTCGGGCTGGCGGCCGCGCTGGCCAGCGGCTTCCGCCGGCATGGCGGGGGGCTCACCGCCGTGATCGCGGTGGGGGCGGTGGTCTCGCTCCTCGCGCTCGGCCTCGCGGTGGGCAACCTGGCGGCGCGGGACAACCGCTTCATCCCGCTGATCTGGCTGCATGCGCTCGGCCCGGGACTGATCGCGGCCTGGGTGCTCTCCGGCGCGCCGGGCTGGCCGCGCCGGGCCCCGCCCATCGCCGGGCCGGCGCCGGCCGGCGAATTGTCGCGGCGGGCCGCCGGGTGACCTTTCCCCTGACCTTCGGCGCCTATGTGGCGCGCCGCTTCGCCGTGATGTGCCTGATCATGCTGGCGGCGCTGACCGGCCTCGTCGCGCTGTTCGACTTCATCGAGCTGCTGCGCCGCGCCGCGACGCGCGAGGCGGGCTTCGGCATCGTGGCGACCATCGCGGCGCTGCGCGTGCCCTTCGTGGCCATGCAGGTGCTGCCCTTCGCCATCCTGCTCGGCGGAATCCTCGCCTTCTGGCGCCTCGCCCGCGGCTCGGAGCTGGTGGTGGCGCGCTCGGCTGGCATCTCGGCCTGGGGCTTCCTGCTCGGGCCTGTGGTGGTCGCCACCATGCTGGGCGCCGGCGCCACGGCCGGGCTCTCGCCCCTTTCGGCCATGCTGCTGGCGCGGGCGGAGCGGCTGGACGCGGCGGTGCTGCGCAACACGGCCGGCACCACCACCCTGGCCGGCGGGCGGCTCTGGCTGCGCCAGGCGGACCGGGAGCTGGATCCGCAGGGCGTCGCCATCCTCTCGGGCCGGCCCGCCACCCGCAGCCTGGCCGATGGCGGCGCCTTCGGGCTGGAGGAGGTCTCGGTCTGGCGCATCTCGGGGGCGGACCGCTTCCTCGGCCGGGTGGAGGCGCCGCATGCCCGGCTGGCCAACGGCGCCTGGGTGCTGGAGAACGCGATCGCCTTCGGGCCGGACCGGCAGGCCAGCGCCGTGCCGGAGCTGCGCCTGCCCACCGAGCTGACGCCGGACCGGATCGAGGACAGCTTCGCCAGCCCGGATACCCTCTCCTTCTGGGTGTTGCCGGACTTCATCGCCGTTCTGGAAGATTCCGGTTTTTCCGCGGTGCGGCACCGGCTCCAGTTCCATTCCCTGCTGGCCTTGCCCATGCTGGCGGTCGCCATGGCCCTGCTCTCCGCCGGTTTCTCGATGCGCGAGGCCCGCAAGGGCGGCGTCGCCCAGATGCTCGGGGCCGGCGTGGCCGCGGGCTTCGCCCTGTTCCTGCTGGACCGCGTCACCGGCGAGTTCGGCGAGACCGGCACCCTGCCCGTGGTGCTGGCCGCCTGGGCCCCCGCCGCGGCCGGGCTGATGTGCGCGGTGGCCCTTCTGCTTCACCTGGAGGACGGATGACGGACGTGACCGGGCGGAAGCACCCCCAGGCAGGGCGTCCCTCCCGCCGCAGCCGGCTGCTGGCGGGCACCGCCCTTTTCGCGGCGCTGGCCCTGCCGGCCGCCCTTCCCGCGCCGTCCCTGGCGCAGGGCGCCCCGCTGACGCTGCGGCCGGACCAGCTGGGGGCGGGGTCGGGCCCCGCGCCCGCCGCGCCCTCGGCCGCCCCTTCGGCGCCCGGCGGCTCGCTCCTCGGCGGTGCCGCGAGCTTCGACCGCGAGGCCCCGGTGACCTTCACGGCCACCGAGGTGGAGTACGACCAGAACGAGAACCGCGTGACCGCCAGCGGCGCGGTGGAGGCCTGGCAGGGCGAGCGCATCCTGCGTGCCGACCGCTTCACCTATGACCGCGACACCGGGATCGCGGTGGCCGAGGGCAATGTCCAGCTGCTGGAGCCGGACGGGCAGGTTCTCTTCGCGGATCGGGCGGAGCTGCAGGGCGGCATGAAGGATGCCGTGGTGCAGGGGCTGCGCGGGCTGCTGGCCCAGAACGGCCGCGTGGCCGCCAACGGCGCGCGCCGCCGCACGACGGAGGGCGGGGCGGTCATCATGGACCTCTCCCGCGTGGTCTATTCCTCCTGCGATCTCTGCGCGGACGACCCGCTGGCGCCGCCCCTCTGGCAGCTCCGCTCCCGGCTCGCGACGCAGGACGGGGAGGCGCGGCGCATCCGCTTCCGCGATGCCACGGTCGATTTCGCGGGGGTGCCGGCCTTCTACACGCCCTATCTCTCGATGCCGGACCCCTCCACGCCGCGCTCCTCGGGCTTCCTCACGCCCTCCTTCGGCCAGACGAACTACCTCGGCGCCTTCGCGGAGGTTCCGTATTACTGGGCGATCGACGATTCGAGCGACGTGACCATCACCCCGATGGTGGCCACCCAGGCGCCGCCCAGCGGATTCTTCAACTACCGCCAGCGGTTCAACTTCGGCCAGATCAGCGCGCAGGGCTCGCTCGGCTACCTGAACGGCAAGGAATCGAGCGAGGAGAAGGGCCTGGGCGGGCATATCTTCTCGCGCGGCAGCTTCGTCATCGACGAGAACTGGCAGGCCGGCTTCAGCATCAACCGCGCGACGAGCGAGACCTATCTGCGCGCCTACCGCCAGCCCGCCACGGCGGTGCTGAGCAGCACGGCCTATGCCGAGGGCTTCTGGGGCTACAACTCCTATGCCCGCATCCGGGCCCTGGCCTTCCAGGGCCTGCGGGAACAGGACGAGACCAGCCGCATCCCCTTCGTCCTGCCGGACATGTATTACGAGACGGTGCTGGGGCGGGATTCGCTGGGCGGCACGCTGCGGGCCGATGCCACCGCCTTCCAGATCTACCGCAGCGAGGGCACCCAGACCCGCCGGCTCGGCACCCGCCTGAGCTATGATCTGCCCCGCTTCGACAGCATGGGCGCGCAATGGACCTTCCGCGTGCAGGCGGACGGGCTGGGCTACAACGCCACCAACCTGAACCTGGCGCCGAACTTCAGCAACGAGAGCACCAGCACCACCGCCACCGGCAACATCCGCGTGGCGCTGGACTGGCGGCTCCCGCTGGTGCGCTCGGCCGGCAGCCTCGGCACGCAGCTGATCGAGCCGCGCATCCAGCTCGTCACCGGCCCGAACACCGGGCGGCAGACGGACATCCCGAACGAGGACAGCCTCGACTTCGAGTTCACCGACGCGAACCTCTTCGCGCTGAACCGCTTCAGCGGCCGGGACCGGCAGGAAGGCGGCACGCGGGTGGACGCGGCGCTGCGCGGGGCCTGGTACTTCCCCAATGGCGGCTCGGTCGAGGCGCTGGCCGGACGGTCCTTCCGCGCCTCGGACGAGGCGGTGTTCCAGGAGCGCTCGGGGCTGGACAAGCGGGCCTCGGACTGGGTGGGGCGCGTCACCGTCGCGCCCACCTCCTGGTTCGACGTGACGGCGCGCACCCGGCTGGACGGCGAAACGGGCGACCGGCGGATGATCGACACGGCGGCCGGCTTCGGCCTGGACCCGGTCGGCCTGCCCGGGACACGCTTCAACCTGGGCTATCTCTATGAGATGCCCTCCACGCTGCGATCGCCGCTGCGCTACACGCGCGAGGTCTATGGCGGCATCAACACCCGGATCAGCACCTATTGGCGCGCCGGCGCCTTCGGGCGCTACGACATCGAGGACCAGCGCGGCGTGGCGGCGGGCGTGACCGCGGCCTATGAGGATGAATGCCTCATCTTCGAGGGGCGGTTCTTCCGCTCCCTGGCCGAGAATCCCAGCACGGGGCGCACCTATCCCGGCGGCACGACGGTCGTGTTCCGGATCGCGCTGAAGACCGTGGGAGACTTCTCGCTCCGCGCCCTCTAGGCCGCCTTTCCCGCCCAGTCTGAAACGAAACGCGACAACGGCCATCCACGGGATCGCTTCAATCCCGGGCGCGCATGGTCTAGGAACCCGCCATGCGACGCTTCCCCCGCCTCCGCCCGGCGCTGCCCGCCCTTCTCGGCCTGTCCCTCGGCCTGCCCCTCGCGCTGCTGCCGGCCGATGGCTGGGCGCAGCCGGCGGGGCGGCAGGCGCCGCGCCAGGCCCCGGCCCAGCCCCCGGCCGCCTCGCTCAACCGGATCGTGGCGGTGGTGAACGGCGACGTGGTGACGGAGGCCGAGGTCCAGTCCCGCGCGCGTCTCTTCGCCCTGAATGTCGGGCTGACGCCGCAGGGCGACCTGCTGACCCGCATCCGCCCGCAGATCCTGCGCCAGCTGATCGAGGAGCGGCTTCGGCTCCAGGACATCCAGCGCCGCCGCATCCCGGTGGGCGATGACGAGGTGGCCCAGGCCATCGGCGATATCGAGCGCCGTAACGGCCTGCCGCAGGGCGGGCTGCGCGCCCAGCTTCGCTCCGCCGGGATCGAGCCGCGGGTGCTCTATGACCAGATCCGCGCGCAGATCGGCTGGTCGCGGCTGGTCCGCGGCATGCTGGGGCCGCAGGCCGAGCCCTCCGAGGAGGCGATCCGCGAGGCCGTGGCCGCCCATGCCGCCCGGGTGGGCCAGCCGGAATACCTGGTCTCCGAGATCTTCGTGCCCGTGGAGGATCCCTCCTCCGCCGGGGAGACGAAGCGCTTCGTGGACGACGTGATCGCCCGGCTCCGCCAGGGCCTGCCCTTCCCGGTCGCCGCCACCCAGTTCAGCCAGAGCCAGACCGCGCTGCAGGGCGGCGACCTGGGCTGGGTGAGCGCGGAGCAGCTGGACCCGGAGGTCGCCTCGGTGGTCCAGCGCATGCCCCCGGGCGCCGTCTCCAACGCCGTGGAGGTGCCGGGCGGCTACCAGATCGTGGCGCTGCGCCAGAAGCGTGAGACCGGGCGCGAGAACGCGACCATGATCACCATCCGCCAGGCCTTCCTGCCCTTCTCCTCCCCGCTGGACCCGCAGAACCCGACCGAGCAGCAGCGCAGCCAGCTGACCAAGGCCCAGGCCATCCGCGGCGGCTGCGACGCGGTGGAGGCGGCGAACCGTGCCGCCGGCGCGGCCCGCCCTGCCGATCCGGGCGGCGAGGTGCGGCTGGAGACGCTGAACCCGCCCCCGCTGCGCCAGCTCGTCTCCGGCCTGGCCCCCGGCCGGGCCAGCCAGCCCATCGTCACGCCGGAGGGCATCCTGGTGATCGCCGTCTGCACGCGGGAGACGCGGAACCTGGCGAGCTTCACCCCGGAGATGGCGAAGGCCCAGCTGGTGCGCGACCGGGCGGAGAACCTCTCCCGCCAGCAGATCCGCGACCTGCGCCGCCGCGCCACGATCGAGATGCGCAACTAGGCCGGCGCGACAGACCAGCGGAGGGCCAGGGCATGGAAGCGCTGACCCCGCTCCCCACCCTTGCCGAGACGGTGCACCGGCATGGGCTGGCCGCGCGCAAGGCGCTCGGCCAGCACTTCCTGCTGGATGAGGCGCTCTGCGGCCGGATCGCGCGGCTGGCGGGGGAACTGGCCGGGCGCCAGGTGCTGGAGGTCGGCCCCGGCCCCGGTGGCCTGACCCGCGCGCTGCTCGCCAACGGCGCGGACCATGTGCATGCGGTGGAGCTGGATTCGCGCGCCGTCGCCGCCCTGGCGGAGCTGGAGGCGGCCTATCCCGGCCGGCTGACAGTGATCGAGGCGGATGCGCTGAAGGTGGACCCGGTGGCGCTGATGCCGGCACCGCGGCGGATCGTGGCGAACCTGCCCTACAATGTCGGCTCGCCGCTGCTGATCGGCTGGCTCGCACGCGCGGGCGAGTTCGAAAGCCTGACGCTGATGTTCCAGCAGGAGGTGGCCGAGCGGATCGTCGCCGCCCCGGACACGGAGGGCTACGGCCGCCTGGCCGTGGCCGCCCAGTGGCGCTGCGACGCGCATCTCGTGCTGCGCCTGCCGCCCGGCGCCTTCAGCCCGCCGCCCAAGGTGTGGTCCGCCGTGGTGCATCTCGTGCCCCATGCGGAGCAGCCGGAACCAGAACTGGCCCGCGCGATGGAACGGGTGACGGCCGCGGCCTTCGGGCAACGCCGCAAGATGCTGCGGGGCTCGCTGAAGTCCCTGGGCGAGGCGGAGGCGCTGCTGGCCGCCGCCGGGATCGAGCCCACCCGGCGGGCGGAAACGCTGGCGGTCGCGGAATTCGAGGCACTGGCCCGCGCGCTGCTCGCTCGGTAGGGGGCTCTTTGAGGGCTCCGCCCTCAACCCGCCAAGGGCCTGAGGCCCTTGGAACCCCTTTTGACTGCCGTGGATACGATGATCGAAGGGGCTCTGGTTGAGGGTGCCCTTCCTGCCTTTGCAGTCGCCTCGGGTCATGGACCCGAGGCGCGCCGTCAGCCCCGTGATTCCAAACTCGAAGAAAAAGATGATGGTGAGGGGTCCGGGGAGAGGAAGAATTCCTTCTTCCTCTCCCCGGGACAGACCGACACCTCAGAACAGGCGCGGATCACCCCTCGGCCAGCACGTCCAGCACCAGCACCGAAGCCTCCGGCGCCCCGAGGCAGGCCGCCCAGTTCGTGGCCTGGCGCTTGGCATGGCGCTCATCCACCGGGCCGATCTGGATTTGCAGGGGGAAGGGGTAGTCTTCGGCGGCTTGCTCCACCACGGGGATGGCCGCGTCCTCGGCGGCGAGCACCTGCACGGCCACGGGGCTGGCCGGCATCCAGAGGCTCGGGACAGCCTGGGAGCGCGTGATGGCGTCGAGCATGGCGGCGAGGCGGGCCGTTCCGCCGGGGCGGACCAGCAGGGCGATCACCGCGGAAGGCGGGCGCGACTGAGTCAGGACGCCGTCCGCGGCGGTCTCGGCGGCGGCGGGATAGGGCCAGCTGATGATCGTCATGCGAAGTTTATGCGTGACCCGCGTGACAGGCGCGGGATGGCTTCGTGACAGCTCGATGAAGGCCGCCCCTCCGGCCGGGAATGTCAGCGCCGGTCGCAGGCTTCGCCGGAGGGGCAGCCGCGTTGCAGGGCGCGCTCGGCCATGCCGGTTACGGCCTCGAAGGTCAGGCGGTTCAGCGTGCCGATGAGGCGTGCCGCGTTCGGGCTGGCCCGGATGGCGGCGCGGATGGAGCCGTCGGCGAGGGCGCTCCGCAGGGCTTCCTGGCTCAGCCCTTCGGCCAGGGCGGCGGCCATGGCCTCGCGATAGGCGGGCTCGGCGGTTGTCAGCTCGGCATCGATGGCGGCCCGGAGCGCAGCGGCTTCCGTGCCGCTGCCGTCGCCGGCGGCGCCGAGGACGAGGCCGCGCAGGTCGGGGAGGGTGCCGCGGTGCTGCGCCACATAGTCCCGCGCCAGGGCGAGGCCCTCCGGCGTGGCCTGCGCGGCGGCGGGGAGGGGCAGGGCGGCCAGGAGCAGGGCGGGGAGGAGGCGTCGGCGCATGGGCCGGTGATGCGCGCCTCCGCGCCGGCTGGCTAGGCCACCGCCGCCAGGCTGCCGAAGCGGGCGGCGAAGGCCTCGCGCTCGGCGGGGGTCATGTGCAGCCCGCGCTTGGTCCGGCGCCACAGCACGTCCTCCGGCGCCGCCACCCATTCCTGGGCGCGCATCCATTCCAGCTCCCGCGCGGTGATGCCGCCGCCGAGGTCGCCGCCCATCGCCTCGATGGAGGTGGCGCCGTCGATGACGCGCTCGAGCAGGCTGCCATGGGTGCGGATCAGGCGGTCCAGCAGCGGGCGGTCCAGCCAGGGATGGGCGCGGGCCATGCTCTCGGTGAAGGCGGCGCGGGAGAGGCCGCCGAGGTCGCCGCCGGGGAGGGCCGCCTTGCCGGTCCAGGGCGTGCCGGTTCGGCCGAGCGCGCGGGTGATCTGGCCCGTCGCATCCTCCGCCAGGCGGCGATAGGTGGTGATCTTGCCGCCCAGCACCGTCAGCAGCGGCGCGCCTTCGGTATCCATGGACAGGGTGTAGTCGCGCGTGACGGCGGAGGGGTTGTCCGAGCCGTCGTCATGCAGCGGGCGGACGCCGGAATAGGTCCAGGCGATCTGGTCGGGCGTGACGGGGTTGCGGAACTGGCGGGAGACGGCCTCGCAGAGATAGGCGGCCTCCTCCGGCGTGCAGCGGGGCGTGCCCATGGCGGGGTCATGCGGCACGTCGGTGGTGCCGATGAGGGAGAAGCGCTCCTCATAGGGAATGACGAAGACGACGCGGCGGTCGTCATTCTGCAGGATATAGGCTTGGCTGCCCTGGTAGAGGGCAGGCACGACGATATGGCTGCCGCGCACCAGCCGCACCCGGCCCTTCAGCGCCGTGCCGGTGGCACCCTGCGCCACGGTCACCCAGGGGCCGGCGGCATTGGCGATGGCGCGGGCCCGTACCGTGCGGGCGGTGCCATCCGCGTGGCGCAGCGTGACGCTCCATCCATCGGGGCCGCGCTGCGCCGTTTCGAAGCCTGTGCGCGGCAGGATGGTGGCGCCGCGATCCGCCGCATCCCGCGCGTTGAGCAGGACGAGGCGGCTGTCCTCCACCCAGCAGTCGGAATAGGCGAAGCCCCGGGAGAATTGCGGCTGGCGCAGCGGCTCGCCCTGCGGGAGGCGGTCCAGCTCCAGCGCCTCGCTGCCCGGGAGGGACACGCGGCGCGCGAGGTTGTCGTAGAGGAAGAGGCCCGCGCGGATCATCCAGCGCGGCCGCATCTCCGGCCGGTGGGGCAGCACGAAGCGCATGGGCCAGACGATGTGCGGCGCGATGCCCAGCAGCACCTCGCGCTCCGCCAGGGCCTCGCGCACCAGCCGGAACTCGTAGGTCTCGAGATAGCGGATGCCGCCATGGATGAGCTTGGAGGAGGAGGAGGAGGTCGCCTCGGCGATGTCGCCCTTCTCCACCAGCATCACCGAGAGGCCGCGGCCCGCCGCGTCGCGCGCGATGCCGCATCCGTTCACGCCGCCCCCGATGACCAGGAGGTCGACGCTGCCCATGGGGTCCTGGGGGGTGTTCATCAGAGAAGCCTTGCCCGCACGCGGGTCACCACGATTTCCGCGACCAGAACAACGGCCAGGATGGCCAGGAGGATGGTCGCGACCTGATCCCACTGGAAGAAGTTGATCGCATCCTCCAGCACCACGCCGATGCCGCCGGCGCCCACCAGGCCGAGCACGGCGGATTCGCGCACGTTGATGTCCCAGCGGAACAGTGCGACCCCCCAGAAGGCCGGGCGGATCTGCGGCCAGACGGCCTTGAGCATCTCCGCGCCCCAGGGCGCGCCGGCCGCGCGCAGCGCCTCGCGCGGGCCGGGATTCATCTCCTCCAGGGCTTCCGCCAGCAGCTTGCCGACGAAGCCGATGGAGCGGAAGGCGATGGCGAAGACGCCCGCCGCCGCGCCGGGCCCGAAGACCGCGACGAAGATCAGCGCCCAGACCAGCGAGTTGACGGAGCGCGACGCCACCAGCCCCACCTGTGCCACCGCGTTCAGCGCGGGGATGCGGCAGATGTTGCGCGCCGCCATCAGCGCCAGCGGGATGGCCATGACGAAGCCGAAGGCGGTGCCGAGGCTGGCGATGTGCAGCGTCTCGATCAGCGCGGCATGGATGCCGCGCGGATAGGCCGCGAGGTCGGGCGGCCACATCCGCACCAGCAGGTCCGCCATCTGCTCCGGCGCATCCGCGAGGAATTCGGGGATGATGTCGATCGTGCGGATCGCCCAGACCACGGCGGCGACGATCGCCAGGAACATGATCCAGCGCGTCAGCCGCTCCGCCGGGCTGTGGCGGATCCATTCGCGCCGCAGGGGCGCGAGCGGGTCATGCGTTGCGGCCACGGCCGCGCCCTCGGATGGAATGCCGCTCATCGCATGCTGGCCCGGATGCGGCCGGAGACGATCTCGGCCAGGAGGATGAGGGCGATGATGGCGATGAGGATCGCCGAGACGAAGTCGTAGTCGAAGCGCTTGAAGGCCGCGAAGAGCGTGCCGCCGATGCCGCCCGCGCCGACGATGCCGACGAGCGTCGAGTTCCGCAGGTTGCTGTCGAGCTGGTAGAGGCTGAAGCCGACGAAGCGCGAGGCCACCTGGGGCAGCACCGCATAGAGCAGCACCGCCATGGTGGAGGCGCCGGTGGAGCGCACGGCCTCCACCTGCTTCATCGAGATCTCCTCCACCGCCTCGGCGAAGAGCTTGGCCACGAAGCCGATGGAGGCGATGACGAGGGCGCAGATGCCGGCCAGCGCGCCGAAGCCGATCGCCTTCACGAAGAGGATGGCGACGATCACGTAGTGCAGGCTGCGGCAGACCGCGATGAAGGCGCGCACGGGGCCCGAGACCCACCAGGGCGCGATGTTGCGCGCCGCCAGCAGCCCGAGCGGCAGGGAGAAGAGGATGCCGAAGACGGTGGCGAGCACCGCGATCTGGATGCTCTCGATCATGCCCTCGAGCAGCAGCTCCCACCGGGCGAAGTTGGGCGGCACCATGCGCGCGAGGAAGCGCGCGCCTTCGCCGAGGCCGGTGACGAAGCGGCCGAGGCCGAGGTCCAGCTGGGTCGCCGCATAGACGAGATAGGCGAGGATCAGCAGGCCGAAGACCCGCATCCCCCAATCCGGGGCGAAGGCCCGGCGGGCGGTGCCGCGGAGGGCGGTGTCGCTCACAGCCAATCCTCGCCGCCATAGATCTGGGTGAGGTGGCTGTCCTGCAGGTCCTCGGGCTTGCCGTCGAAGACGATGGCCCCGCCATGCATGCCGACGATCCGCTTCGCGTAGCGCTTGGCCAGGGCCACGTTGTGGATGTTGATGATCACGGGCACGCCCTCGGCGCCCGCCAGCGTCGTCAGCATCTCCAGCACCTCGACCGAGGTGCGGGGGTCGAGCGAGGAGGTGGGCTCGTCGGCCAGGAGGAGGTCGGGCTTCTGCATCAGCGCGCGGGCGATGCCGACGCGCTGGCGCTGGCCGCCCGAGAGCGCATCCGCGCGGCGGGTGGCGTGCTCGGGCAGGCCCACCGCGTCCAGCAGCTGGAAGGCGCGGGCGATGTCCTGCTCCGGATACTTCCGCAGCCAGGCGCGCCAGAGCGGGACATAGCCCAGCCGCCCGCAGAGCACGTTCTCCATCACGGAGAGGCGTTCCACGAGGTTGTACTCCTGGAACACCATCCCGATCCGCCGGCGGGCGAGGCGCAAAGCCCGCCCGCTCAGCTTCGCCATGTCCACGCTTCCCTCGGCACTCCGCAGGCGGATCTCGCCCCGGGTGGGCTCGACCAGCCGGTTGATGCAGCGGAGGAGCGTGGACTTGCCGGTGCCGGAGGGGCCGATGATGGCCGTGATCCCCTCCGCGCCGACGGACAGGTCCAGGTTCCGCAGCACCGGCTTGCCGGCCACGTACTCCTTGGTGAGCCCGCGGATGTCGAGGGCGGCGCTCACGGCTGGCGCGCCGGGGCCGGGGCGGCCGCGCCGCCACCAGCTGCGCCAGCAGCCTGGGGCACGTTGTGCACGCCGCCGCTCTGGGTCTGGGTGCGGGCGGCGTTGCGGCGCGCCTCGGCCTCCAGCTCCTTGCGGCTCTCCTCGTCGAAGGCGGCGCGGGTGTAGGGGGCGTTCACCGCATCGGCCACGGCGCGCACCGGGGCCCATTGCTCGGCATAGGTCGCGGGCCAGAAGCGGTCATTGCCGCCCAGGTCGCGCGCCATCGCCTCGGGGAAGCGGTATTCCAGGAAGCACTGGCGGATCTTCTCCTGCAGCTCCGGCCGCAGGTCATGCGCCATGGCGAAGGAGGAGGTGGGGAAGGGGTCGCTCTCCCAGATGACGCGGAAGTTGTCGCCCCGCACCTGGCCGCGCGCGACCATGCGCGAATAGACGTCGGAGGCGACCGGCGCCGCGTCGTAGTCGCCCGCGTTCACGCCCATCACGCTGCGATCATGCCCGCCGGAATAGAGCACGCGGTAATCCTCGTCCGGCTTCAGGCCGAGGCCGGGGAAGAAGGCGCGCGGGGCGAGGTTGCCCGAATTGGAGGTGGCGGAGGTGTGGGCGACGCGCCTGCCCTTGAGGTCCGCCAGCGTGCGGTAGGGGCTGTCGGCGCGCACCAGCATCACCACGCGGTAGCTCTCGAACCCATCCGGCCCGCCCTTCACGGCGAAGGGCACGGCGCCGGCCAGGTTCACGGCGAAGGCCGTGGGGCCGGTGGAGAAGCCCGCGACATGCAGGCGGCCGGAGCGCATGGCCTCGACCTGCGCCGCGTTGCTCGTCACCTGGAAATAGACCGTGCGCTTGCCGGTGCAGCGGGTGAGGTGATCGACGAAGGGGCGGAACTGGCTGGCATAGAGGGCCGGGTCCTCCACCGGGGTGTAGGTGAAGACGAGGGTGGAGGGATCGCGCTGGCGGGCTGCCTCGGGCGTGTCAGCCACGAGGTTGCGGTCGTTGTCGCAATAGCCCTCGTCCAGCTGGCCGCGGAAGCAGCCGCCCTGCGGGGCCGCGGGGGCCTGGGCGGTGGCGGGCAGGGCCATGAGCCCGGCGGCCAGCATGGCCCCCGCCGGCAGGGTGGCCATCATCCAGTTCTTCATGCGGCGTTCTCCTCCAATGCGTTCTGGCGCGCGGCCAACAGCGCCCGCGCGAATTCCGCGAAGCCGCGCCCGCCCGGCGCCTCGGTGACATAGGCGGGGGCGGATGCGATCCGGTTCAGGAAGGGCAGCACATTCGCCACGCCGACGGAAAACGGAATCGCGGCGAACAGCGGTGCGTCGTTCGGGCTGTCCCCCAGGAAGGCGACCTGGTCCAGCACCGTGTGCAGCGGCGCGAAGCGGGCGGCGAAGAGGTTCTCGATCCCCGCGCGCTTGTCCCATTCCCCGAACCAGGCGTTCACATGGATGGAGGAGACCTTGGCCTGCGCCCCGCCCGCCTCGAAGACGGCGGCGATGCGCGCGGCCTCTTCCAGGGGCAGGGGGCCGGCATCCTCGGCGAAGTCCACCGCGGCGTCGAAGAGGCGGAAGGGCTGGTCGGAGGCCAGGCGCGTGCCAGGCACGGCGGCCATCGCCTCCCCGGCCAGGGCCATCAGGCGGTCGCGGTTGGCGAGCCGGGCGGGTTCGTCCTGGGCCTGCCAGCGGATCATGCGGCGGGCGGCGCGGTCCTCGGCATACCAGAGGGCGCCGTTCTCCCCCACCACCGCCGCCACCGGCCATTGCCGGGCGATGGCGTCGCACCAGCCGGCCGGGCGACCCGTGACCGGTATGACGGAAAGCCCGGCCCGGGCGAGCGACTCCATGGCCACATAGGCGAGGGCGGGGAGGCGGCCATCCTCGGTCAGCGTGTCGTCGATATCCGTCAGCACGTAGCGCAGCGCCGCCAGCCGGGTGGCCGGGGCGGTGCCGAGGGGCTGCGGGGCGGGACGCTGAGCCAAGCTTCTTCCTCCAATTGATGTGGAGGATGCCACTCTTGATGTGGAGGGTCAAACATCTCCCGCGACATGCACCCGCACGCCCGCGCGATCGAGCGCGGCGGCGAGGGCGGGGGGCGGGGGCGCGTCGGTCACCAGGTCCGTCAGCACGGCCAGATCCGCCACGCGTTCCAGATAGCCCCGGCCGAACTTGCCGGAATCGAGCAGCAGCATCCGGCGTGGGGTCCGGTCCAGCATGGCGCGCTTGACCCAGGCGGCGCGGCTTTCGGCATCGGTCGGGCCCTCCAGCGTCAGGCCGGAGGCGCCGATCAGGGCGATGTCGGCGCTGAAGCGGCGCAGGAAGGCATCGGTCTCGGCGCCGTAGAGGGCGCGCTCCGTCGCGTAGAACTCGCCGGGGGCGACGAGGACCCTGAGCTGGTCGGTCTCTCCGGCGGCGGAGACGACGGGCAGGCTGTTGGTGATGAGCGTGGCTGCCGTGCCCCGTGCGGCGAGCGCCTGGGCGAAGCGGGCGGTGGTGCTGCCCGCATCCACCATCAGCACCGCGCCGGGCTCCACCAGCGCGGCCGCCGCCGCGCCGATCCGGGCGCGCTCCGCCCCCGCCATCGCCTCGCGGGCCAGGAAATCGGGCTGCACCCCGGCATGGGTGACGGAGGCGCCGCCATAGGTGCGGCGCACCGCCCCCAGGGCCGAAAGCGCCTCGATATCGCGCCGGACCGTCTCGCCCGAGACGCCGAATCGGGCCGCCAGGGTGCTGATCCGCACCGTGGGGTCCGTGCTGAGCGCCTGGAGGATGGCGGCGTGCCGCGCTTCCTTCCCCGGCGCGCCTTCCTGCCGCCTTGCCATGGGCGGCAGGGTGATGGGCCGGCGCGCGGTGTGCAACATGCCAAGCCCTTGGCCTGGCGCCTCCGGCCATGACAGGCTGATGAAGAATGGAACCCCGGAGCCCCGCATGATCCGCCGCCGCCACCTGGTCGCCGCCGGAGCCCTGCTGCCCCTCGCCGCGCATGCCCAGGGCGGTGGGGCGGCGCGGCCGCCCGCCCCGCCCATGCCAACGCCGGGGCGGCGGGACTGGGCGGCGCAGGTTCCGCAGATCCGGCTCGGCGTGCTGGGCGGGGAATCCGAGAGCGACCGGCTGGGCCGCTACGACGCCTATCGCAAGCTGTTCGAGGACACCTTCGGCGTTCCCACGCGCATGTTCTTCGCCTCCGACTATTCCGGCGTGCAGCAGGCCTTCGCCGCGAAGCAGCTGGAAATCGCGAACATGTCCCCCGCCGCCTATGCCGGGGTGTGGCTGGACACGAATGGCGGGGTGGAGCCGATCCTGGTGACGCAGGAGCCGGATGGCAGCACGAGCTATGTCGCGCTGATGTATGTGCGCGCCGACTCCGGCATCACGAAGCTGGAGGAGATGCGGGGCAAGGCGATGGCCTGGTCCGATCCCAATTCCGCCTCCGGCTACCTCATCCCGCGCGCGGAGCTGCGGGCGGCGGGGATCACGCCCGAGACCTTCTTCGGCCGCACGGGCTTCGCGGGCGGGCATGACCAGGCGCTCGTCGCCGTGCTGCAGAAGCAATATGACGCCGGGGTGTGCTGGTCCTCCGGCCAGGGCGACGAAAGCCGGGGCTTCTCCCGCGGGGTGCTGACCGCCGCGGTGGAGAAGAAGCTGCTGGACATGAAGGACATCCGGATCATCTGGCGGTCCCGCCCGATCCAGAACGGGCCGGTCGTCGTCCGCTCCGACCTTCCGGCCAGCTTCAAGAAAGACATGGTGGACTTCCACCTCGCCCTGCCGGCCGCGCATCCCGAGATCCACAAGGCGGTGGAACGCGGCAGCGCGGTGGGCTGGGTGCCGACGCGGCACGAGGACTATGCGGTGTTCATCGACATGCGGCGCGCCGAGGCGGCGGAGCGGCGGCGCCGGAACTGAGGGGCTGGCCGCCGCTCCCCCGAAGGTGACGCCCCCCGGCATTCCAGCCCCGGCGCGATGGGCCTAACCCCACGCCCATGCCCGCCCCACCGCCGCGCCGCCCGCTGATCCTCGCCGCCGTGATGGCGGCGATGTTCATGATCGCGATCGAGGCCACCATCGTCGCCACCGCCATGCCGCAGATCGCGGGGCAGCTCGGGGACCTGCATCTCTATGCCTGGGTCTTCGCCTCCTTCCTGCTCGCGCAGACGGCGATGACCATGGTCTTCGGCAAGCTGGCGGACAGCCATGGGCGGCGGCCGGTGATGCTGTGGGGGATCGCCATCTTCCTGGCGGGCTCGCTGCTCTGCGGCTTCGCCTGGTCCATCCCCTCCCTCATCGCCTTCCGGCTGGTGCAGGGCGTGGGGGCGGGGGCGATCCAGCCGATCGCCCTCACGATCGTGGGCGACCTCTATTCGGTGAAGGAGAGGGCGAAGATCCAGGGCTGGCTGGCCAGCGTCTGGGGCGTCTCCTCCGTGCTCGGGCCCCTGGCCGGCGGGCTGATCGTCCAGCATGTGAGCTGGGCCTGGATCTTCTGGATGAACATCCCGGTGGGGGTGCTCGCCGCCGCCGGCTTCGCGGCCTTCCTGCGGGAGGAGGTGGCGCGCCAGGGCCGGCCGGTGGACGTGGCGGGGGCGCTGCTCCTCACCCTCGCCCTGGCCGCGCTGATGACCGCGGCCACCGAGCCGGGCGGCCGGCTCTTCCTGCCCGCCGCCCTTCTGGCGGTGGCGGGAACGGCGGTCTTCCTCTGGTGGGAATCCCGCGCGCCGGACCCGATCCTGAACCTGCGCCTGTGGCTGCGCCGCCCCGTCGCCACGGCCAATGCCACCGTGCTGTTCAGCGGCATGGCGATCATCGGGCTGACCGCCTTCCTGCCGATGTATGTGCAGGCGGTGCTGGGGCGCTCGGCCCTGGCGGCGGGTTTCGCGCTGACCATGATGGTGCTGGGCTGGCCCCTGGGCTCCATCCTGGCCGCCCGCGCCTTCGGGCGCTTCGGCCTGCGGGCCTGCCTGGTGCTGGGTGCGGCGCTGCTGCCAGCCGGGGCGCTGGCCTTCCTGCTGCTCGGCCCCGCCTCCTCCGCCGTGCTGGCGGGGGCGGGCTCCTTCGTCATGGGGCTGGGCATGGGCTTCCTCAGCACCGCCGCCATCGTGATGCTGCAGGAAAGCGTGGGCTGGGCGGAACGCGGCGCGGTGACGGCCTCCAACGTCTTCTCGCGCAACCTGGGCAGTGCGCTGGGGGCGGTGGTGCTGGGCGGGGTGCTGAACCTGAGCCTGGCCAGCCAGGGCGGCGCGGCGGCCGGGATCGACTTCGAGGCGATTCGCCGGCTGCTGGAACAGGGCCAGGGGCTGGTGCCCGATGCCGCCGTGCGGGCGGCCCTGGCCGAGGGGCTGCACCTCACCTTCTGGGCCGTCTTCGCGCTCTGCGTCGCCACGCTGCTGCTCGCGCTGCTCGTGCCGCCCTTCGCATCCCGCCCCCGCCAGGGGTGAGCGGCGGTGCCGCACCGGGCGGAGGCAGCGCGAGGTCACGGGACCTGGCGCAGCCGCGGCCAGCGGGCCTGCCAGCGCTTGGCCGCCACCCTCTCCTCGAAGATGGCGCGCTTCGCCCCGGTGAAGCGCGGCCCCGGCCGGATGATCCCGTGCAGCAGGTCCGAGAGGCCCAGCGGCGCCAGGATTTCCACCGCGCCGCCGTTCCATCGGGCGGCCACGGCGGTGGCCGTTTCGGGCCAGTGGCGCAACGCGTCCGCCGTGTCGCGATAGGGTGGGTCGCCGTTGCGCCCATGCATGCGGGCCTGGTTGGTGACCGACCAGTCCGGGCCAGGGGCCGCCGCGCGCAGCCGGGATTCGATGGCGCGGTCGGCGGCCGCCAGCGATGCCTCCAGGGGCGCAGGGCCGGCACCGAACCAGACCACGTCCACGTCGCCGGAGGGCGCGGAGGGCGGTCGTCCGTGCAGGGCATCCCAGGCGGCCTCGCGGACGAAGCCCGCGCCGATCCAACCATCCGGCAGGCCGAGCGCCGCCACCGCCCGCAGCGCGGGCAGGCGCCAGGGATCGGCCGAAAGAAGCGCGGCCAGCCGGGCAGCCTCCTCCGCCATGTTCCCCCCTCGGCCCCGTGCATCCCGCCAGGGGCGGGACGCAGCCCTGCGCCGGGCTGTAGTAGAACGGGTGGGCCACGCCATCTACTTCGGCACGGCATGGGGCGGCACGGCACGGCACGGCACGGCATGGCACGGCACGGCATGGGGCGGAGGCGGCGGGTGCCCCCGCCGGAGGAGGACGGAATGGCGCAGGACAGCGGAACGGCAGAGAGAGGCGGCTTCACCGGCGCGGGCGCGCCGACGCGCCGGGCCCTGGCGCTGCCGCTGCTCGCCGCCCTGGCCAGCCCCGCCCACGCGCAGGACGCGGCCGCCCCGGCCGAGATGATGGTGGCCGGCCGGCGGCTGGTGCTGAACGGCACCGGGGTGCGGCGCTTCCTCGGCTTCGAGGTGCTGCGCGGCTGGCTCTACCTGGAACGACGCAGCACGGATGCCGCCACCATCCTCGCCTCGCCCGGCGTGAAGCTGCTGCGCCTGCGCTACACTGTCAGCGTACCGCGCGGCCGGCTGGTGAGCGGCTGGGAGGACGGGTTCCGCGAGGGCTGCGGCTGCGAGATGCCGGCGGAGTTCCGCGCCCGGCTGCGCGACCTGCCCGCCGGACAGGTGGAGGACTGGCTCTTCCTGCCGGACCACGCGGAAATCGCCTATCTCGGGGAACCGCCGGTCCGCGTGACCGGACGCCAGGGCACGGCCATGCTGTCCAGCTTCATCGGGCCGGATGTGAGCAGCGCCGGGCTGCGGCGGGGACTGCTGGGACAGGATTAGGCGGCCCCTGCGCTTTTTCCTGGGGTGACGGTCTGTCCCGGGGAGAGGAAGAAGGAATTCTTCCTCTCCCCGGACCCCTCACCATCATCTTTTTCTAGAAGTTTAGAATTACTCGGCTGCTGGTGCGCCTGAGGTCTAGGACCTCAGGCGACGGCAAAGGCAGGAAAGCCACCTGCCGACCAGAGACCCCACTGATCCGGGGCATCCACGGCAGTCAGAAGGGGTTCCAAGGGCCTCAGGCCCTTGGCGGGCGAGGGCGGAGCCCTCAACGGCATCAGCCGAACATCGCGCGCACGGCGACCGGGTCGAGTTCCGCCATGGTGGCGGGCTGCCAGCGCGGGGTGTTGTCCTTGTCCACCAGCACGGCGCGCACGCCTTCCGCGAAGTCGGGGTGGCGGGTCACGGCGCGGGTGAGGGCGAGTTCCATGGCGAGGCAGGCGGGCAGGTCCAGGGCCGCGCCGCGCCGCAGCAGTTCCAGCGTGACCGCGAGGGAGGTGGGCGAGACGCGCCGCAGCACCTCGGCCTGCCGCTCCGCCCATTCGGTTCCCTCGGCGGCCAGCAGGGCCATGATGGAGGGGAGGTCGTCCGGCGCGAAGCAGCGCTCGATGGCGGCGCGCTCCGCCTCCACGGGGCCGGGCGGCACGGCGGTCGCGGAGCGTTCCACCGCCCCGGCATCCCCGGCCAGGAAGGCTTCGCGCAGGGCGGGCAGGCGTTCGCGCGTGACGTGATGGGTGGCCAGCCCGGCTTCCACCGCTTCCGCGCCGTGCAGCCGGGCGCCGGTCAGGGCCAGCCACTTGCCCACGGCGCCGGCGGTGCCGGGCAGGCGCGGCAGGACGAAGGAGGTGCCGACATCGGGGAAGAGGGCGATGGCCGTCTCCGGCATGGCCAGCATCGCGTGCTCGCTCACCACGCGGTGGCTGCCATGGACCGAGACGCCGATGCCGCCGCCCATGCAGACGCCGTCGATCAGGCTGATCCAGGGCTTGGGGAATTCGGCGATCAGCCGGTTCAGCGCGTATTCGCTGGAGAAGAAGCGCTCGATGGTCGCGGTGTCCCCGGCCAGGGCGGCGGTTCTCATGGCGCGCACGTCGCCGCCAGCGCAGAAGGCCCGGCCGCCGGCGCCTTCCAGGATGACGAGGTCCACGGCCGGGTCGTCGCGAAAGCGGGCGGCGGCCTCGGCCATGGCGTCGATCATGGGCTGGTCCAGCGCGTTCAGGGCGCGGGGGCGGTTGAGCAGGATGGTTCCCGCCCGCCCCTCGATGCGTGCCACCACGCTCGGCTCCACCTGGTCCATGGCTCTTCCGTTCCCCCTCGCTTGTCCTTCCGGGCTAGCCGCAGCGCGGGCGGCCGGCAAGCCGGGGGCAGGCGCCGGCCGGGGCCGGTTGACTTCGCGGTCCTGCCCCGCGATGCCTCACCGCGTGCGGAGGGTCTCATGGCGCGACGACTGGTGAGCTTCGGCACGGAGGGCACGATCTTCAGCCGGGATTCCGCCCCGCGCACGCCCCAGCCACCCACCCCCACGACCCCCGCCAGGCTGCCGGTGCTGGCGATGGAGGGCTTGCGCAAATCCGGGCGCCGCGAGGGGACGCAGGCCCTCGCCGGGCTGGATCTGCAGGTCGCGAAGGGGGAGCTGGTCTCGCTTCTCGGTCCTGCCGGGGCGGGCAAGAGCGTCGCCATCGACCTCGCGGCGGGCTTCCTGGAGCCCGAGGCCGGGCGCGTGCTTATCAAGGGAGAGACGCAGGCGCGGCGGCCGGCCTGGAAGCGGGATATCGGCCTCGTTCCGGGCACGCCGGACCTGTTCCCGGAGCGGGACGTGCTCGGCAATGCCGCCTTTCCGCTGGAGGCCCGCGGCGTGCCGCGCGGGGAGCGCGAGGATCGCGCGGCGGCGATGCTGGCCCGCTGGGGCCTGCCCCCCGCGCTGTATTCGGCGCGGCCAGAGGCGCTGCCCCTCGCGCGCCGGATGCGCGTGGCCTTCGCGCGCGCCACGGTGCACGAACCGGCGCTGCTGCTGCTCGACGATCCGCTGCGGGCGCTGGAGGGCGAGGAGCGGGATGCCCTGGCCGCCGATCTCCGCCGCCTCAAGGGGGAGCTGGGCCTGACGGTCCTGCACGCGACCCGCGACCCCCGCCTCGCCTGCGACCTTTCGGACCGGATCGCGGTGCTGGAAGCCGGGCGGATGCGGCAGGCCGGGACGCCGCAGGCGCTCTATGACGATCCGCTGGACCCGGCGCTGGCGGCGCTGACCGGGCCCTGCAACCGCCTTCCCGGCACGGTGCTCTCCCTCGATGAGGGGGAGGGCTGCCATGTCCGCCTGGATTGCGGGGTGGAGGCGCTCGGCACCGCCGTGGTGGGGCCGGAGGGATCGCCGCTCCCCGGTGGCCGCTGCGTGATGGTGATCCGGCCGGAGCTGGTGGCGGTCGCGGCGCTCTCGCCCGAGGAGATGGGCGAGGATGCCGTCCCGGTCCGGCTGATCGAGACGCGCTTCGCGGGCGACCATTTCCGCCTTCGCCTCGCGATCGGGGAGGGAGGCGAGCTGGTGGCGCATCGCCCGCCCGGGCCGATCCTGCCGGAGCCGGGGGAGCGGGCCTCGGTTGCCTGGAGCCTGACGGCGGCGCGGATCTACAGGGGCTGAAAGGCGGGGGCTGAAGGGCGCGCGCCCCGCCCATGGGCTATCGTCTCGCCGGCCTGTCATGGGTTAGGGTGCGTCGCACAAACGACAGACGAACGAGAGGCCGCGATGCCCCCGACGCGCCGGATCACGCGCAGGCTGCTGGCCTCGGCGCCGCTGGCCCTGGCGGCGCCGCATGCGCGCGCCCAGGCGCGGGACCTCACCGTCGTCTCCTGGGGCGGCGCCTATCAGGACGTGCAGCGCGAGGTGCTGTTCCGCCCCTTCCAGCGCGCCACCGGGCTGCGGCTGCTGGAGGAGACCTGGGATGGCGGCATGGAGGCGCTGCGCGACCCCGCCCGCCGCGCCCGCTGGGACATCCTGCAGGTGGAGGGCGACGAGCTGCGCCTGGCCTGCGACGAGGGGCTGCTGGAGCCCATCCGGCCGGAGGATCTGGGCGGGGCCGGGCGCTACATCCCGGGCGCGCTGACCGAATGCGGCGTCGGCAACATCCTCTATGCCTTCGTGCTGGCCTATCGCCGGGGTGGGGTGGCGCCGGACGGATGGGCGGATTTCTTCGACCTCCGCCGCTTTCCCGGCCGCCGCGCCATGCGGCGCGGGGCGAAGACCACGCTGGAGATCGCCCTGCTTTCCGAGGGCGTGGCGCCTGAGGAGGTCTATCCCGCCCTCCGCACGGCGGCGGGGGTGGAGCGGGCCTTCCGCAGGCTGGAGACCATCCGCCCCGCCCTGCGCTTCTGGGACCAGGGCAGCGAGCCGCCGCGCATGCTCTCGGCCGGGGAGGTGACGCTGGCGGTGGCCTATAACGGGCGCATCGACGCGGCGAACCGCGAGGATTCCGCCGATCTCGGCATCGTCTGGGCCGGGCAGATCCTGGCGCAGGACAGCTGGGCGATCCTGCGCGACAGCCCGAACCGGGAGCGCGCGCTGGCCTTCCTGCGCTTCGCGGGGGAGGCATCGGTGCAGGCCGCGCTGCCGCCGCGCATCCCCTATGGCGTCACGGCGCAGGGCGCGGAGGCCGGGTTGCCGGATGAGGTGCTGGCCAACCTGCCCACCGCCCCGGACAACGCGCGCGGCGCGCTGCGCATCGACGACGCCTTCTGGCACGACCATCTGGACCGGCTGGAGCGTCGCTTCACCGCTTGGGTGGGTGACGGGCCGAAGCCTTGATGCCGGATCCGCTGCGCGCGGCGCGGCTCGTCGCGCCGCTGGTGTTGCTCGTGCTGGCCGTGGCGGTGGCGCCGTTGGGCGCGCTGCTCTGGCGCGGGGTGGCGGAGACAGAGGTGGCGCCGGCCCTGCCGCGCACCCTGCGCGTGCTGCGCCATTGGGATGGGCGTGGTCTGCCGGACGACATGGCCTTCGAGGCGCTGGCGGCTGACCTGGCCACGCTGCGCGCCGCCGGCGCCCCGGGCGAGCAGGCCATGGCGCGGGCCGCCGCCCGGCTGGGTGCCGATGTGCCGGCCCTGCGCGAGGCGCTGCCCGGCACCGCGCAGCGGGCCGCCGAAACCCGCACCACCCGCGCCACCGCCATCCTCGTCGCCGACCCCGCCTGGGGCGAGGCGGAGAGCTGGGCGGCCCTGCGCCACGCGGCGGGTCCGGTTTCGGGGTTTCATCTCCTCTCCGCCATCGGCCTGCGCCAGGCGGCGGATGGCGGGCTGGAGGACAACGCCGAGGGGCCGTGGGCCCGGGGCCTGCTGCTGCGGGGCATCGGGGCGGCGCTGCTGGCCGTCCTGGCCTGCCTGCCGCTCGCCTGGCCCCTGGCGCGCTGGATGGCCGAGACGCGGCCGCGCCGGGCCTTCGGGCTGGCCGGGCTGGTCCTGCTTCCCCTGCTGGTGGGGGAGGCGGCGTGGAGCGCCGGATGGTCGGTGCTGGCCGGGGCGGGGCCCGAGGCGGCCTTCGCCGCCCTCGTGCTGGGTGCGGTGCCGCTGATGGCCTTGCCCGTCGCGCTCTCCCTCCGCCGGGCCGGGCCTGGCCTGGCCCGGGCCGCCGCGGCGCATGGAATGCCGCCGTTCCGGGTGTTCCGCGATATCCACCTTCGCCTCGCCCGGCCGGGGATCGCGGCGGGCTGCGCGCTGGTCTTCACCCAGGTGCTGGGCCGCTTCGTCGGGTGGGGGCTGCTGGATCCCGGCACCCCCTGGGCAGCCGGCATGCTGGCCGCCGCCGCCCGGGCAGGCGCCTGGGGGCAGGCCGGGGCGCTGGCCGCCTGGCTGCTGCTGCCCGCCCTTCTGGCCGCGCTTCTCCTGCTGCGCCTGGCCCGGGGGCGCGCATGAGGCGCCTCGCCGCCGGGCTCGTGCTGCTCCTGCTGCTGGCGCCGCTGCCGGTCCTGTTGCTCCTGGGCGAGTGGGATGGCGGCGGGGCGCTGCGGAACAGCCTGCCGATCGCCCTCGCCGCCGCGCCTCTCGCCATGCTTTTGGGCACGGCGGCCGGGATCGGGCTGCGGGACCGCTTCGCCGGGCGGGGGCTGGCCTGGGCGCTGATCGCCCTGCCGCTGCTGCTGCCGCCCGCCATCCCGGCGGCCGCCTGGCTTCTCGTCGCGGAGCAACTCGGGCCGATCGCCGGGGCGGCTGGGCTGGCGCTCTGGCACGCTCTGCTCGCGGCGCCCCTGGTCGCGCTGCTCGTCCGGAATGCGCTCGGGCGCGTGGAGTCGGCGCAGGGGCGGGCGGCCGCGGCCTGCGGGGCCTCGCCCGAGCAATCCGCCCGCCTCCTCCGCCCGCGTCTCCACCCCCGCATGGGGCCGGCCATGCTCCTCGGGGGCGCGGTGGCCTTCGCCCTCTCCGTGGGAGAGAGCAGCCTGGCCGGGCTGCTGCGGGCCGGGCCCCTTCCCGCCGCGCTACCCGGTGGGCTGGAGGCGGGCGCGCTGCTCGGCCCGGCGGTCCTTCTCGCGGTGCTGGCGGCGTTGCTGTTCCGGCCCACGGCCCGGCCGGAGGGCTGAGGCGGGCCGGTCCCTCTGGCAACCGGCGCGGACGAACCACCTTACACGGATCGGGCGAGGCAATGCCGCCGCGCCGAGGAGAACCGCGCCGTGATCCCATCCTCCCGCCGCGCCCTGCTGGCCGGCATCCCCGCCCTGGCGGCCGTTGCGCTCTCGCTCCCCGCCCGCGCGCAGGCGCCCTCCGGCCCGCACAGCCTGCCGCCGCTGCCCTATGCGCCCAATGCCAACGAGCCGCATATCGACGCGCAGACCATGGAGATCCACCATGGCCGCCACCACCAAGCCTATGTCACCGCGCTGAACAACGCGCTGAAGGACCACGGCCAGCTCGCCGCCCTGCCGGTGGACCAGCTCCTGGCAAGGCTGAACGAGGTGCCGGAATCCATCCGCACCACCATCCGCAACAACGCGGGCGGCCATGCGAACCACAGCATGTTCTGGCCGGTCATGGGCGGGCGCGGCGGCACGCCCTCCGGCGAACTCGGCCAGGCGATCACCCGCGACCTCGGCGGGTTCGACAAGATGAAGACCGACTTCAACGCCGCGGGCGCCGGGCGCTTCGGCAGCGGCTGGGTCTTCGTGACCGTGGCGCGGGACGGCAAACTGGCCCTGACCACCCGCCCGAACCAGGACACGCCGCTGATGGACGGGGAACGCGTGCTGTTCGGCAACGACGTGTGGGAACACGCCTACTACCTGAAATACCAGAACCGCCGGCCGGACTACCTGAACGCCTGGTGGAACGTGGTGAACTGGGACCGGGTGGCGGAACGCTACGCGGCGGCGAAGGCGGGGACGCTGGGGATCTAGGGAGGGCTCCGCCCTCCACCCGCCAAGGGCCTGAGGCCCTTGGAACCCCATCGGACTGCCGTGGATACCATGATCGAAGGGGTCTCGGGTTGAAGGGTGCTGATCCTGCGTTTGCAGTCGCCTCGGGTCCACGACCCGAGGCGCACCGTCAGCCCCATGATTCCAAACTTGAAGAAAAAGAAGAAGGTGAGGGGTCCGGGGAGAGGAAGAAAAACATAATACAAAACCCCGGACAA
>JAESGL010000144.1_pt1 | contig 90388 bp, 82 predicted proteins | sample 9269711 | NCBI WGS metagenome assembly JAESGL01 (sample SAMN14515918, study PRJNA621676) | algae metagenome | isolation source: Kastovskya adunca ATA6-11-RM4 and co-occurring heterotrophs from soil and... | place: Chile: Atacama Desert | collected 2011-06-27 | reverse complement strand
TACGCAATAAGTCCTGCTCTAAACCTGGCAGACACTACAGCCGAATAAGAAAAAGGCCGCGTAAACCTAAAATAAACAGAAGAAGACCTACATAAGCCTTAAGTTGACAGCATTGAACGGTCCGCCGTTGCGGTGAATAGTAAGATGTTGCTGATTAATATGCAGACACAAACTGCCTATATCTTCTCTGGCTTAAAGTACGGATTTTCGATGATCCCCAGTACATTGCCCCAGGGATCGAACATAGTAGCCAGGCGAATGCCCCCGCCTACATCCTGCACCCCTTCCCTCTTTTTTGCGCCCTGGCCAAGCATATAAGCAACACCATCATCTGCATTAGGCACGCCCCAGTATACCACCACCCCGTTTTCGCCGGGTTTTGCAGCACCCTCTGCCGGTACCAGGCCAAGCTCATAGCCACCTATGTTAAAGCCAACGTAAAATGGCTCATCAAAATAAGGATCTGTTCCAAACGCCTGTGCGTACCAGGCCTTGGCTGCCTGTACATCGGGCACCGGGTAAATGGCTGTTCGCAAACCCTGAAAGCGATTCTGGCTGTTCTGTTCACTCATATCCTAAAAAATTTCTTGCTGAAATCTACATCTTAAAGTGTAAAAAAACATTTTCACCAGCTAATATTAGCGGGGCCTAACAATTCTTAAAACCTGATAACTAAAATTCAACAAGCTTTTACAGGCTTTTGAGAAAAGCCGCTGATAATCGATGAACATTTGTTATTATTGAAATCTGGAATTTATCTTCTGCTATATCAGACCCAGGGCGAATTTCATTTTAAGTAATTCAGCCTGAGCCTGATTTTTATTTTGATGATGCGCTGCCCGTGGCTGTAAACACCTATGACAAAGTACTGGTTCTTTTCTATCCTTATACTGCTTCTGTTTAGCTTTCCTGCTAATGTTAGTGCACAGCAAACAGCCGTTTCAGATTCTCTGACCTCCCTGCACAACACCATATCATTTTACAGGCAAAAGGCCAGAGACAATTCGTTTTTGTACTACGGCCGGGAATATACAGGTGCCGATAACAGGATTGAAGGACATGCTTTTTTTCTCATCAACGAATGGCAGAATGGCAGCCTGCATTATATGGGACAGCTCTATCAAAATGTTCCGATGCTTTACGACATTGCAACCGAGGAGCTGGTGGTAAAACATTACGCAGAGGTTTTCAGAATCAAGCTTTTCAATGAAAAAATCAACTACTTTATTCTTTCCGGCCACCTCTTTGTAAATCTTGCCGCAGGATCGCCTGCCGCAGGATCGCCTGCCGCAGGATCGCCTGCCGCAGGATCGCCTGCCGCAGGATCGCCTGCCGCAGGATCGCCTGCCGCAGCCGAATCTGCCTTAACCGATGCCAAAGGATCAGGCATGATCCCTGGCTTCTACGACCTTTTATCTGATGGAAATAGCCGGCTGCTTGTAAAGCGCAGAAAAATCATAAAGGAAACCATCACCAGCAACGAGCTACACAGAGAATTCATACACAAAAACTATTACTTCATAGAAAAAGACGGCGTGTACAATCCTGTGAAAAATAAACGCTCTGCCCTAAAGGTGCTTTCGGATCAGAAAAAGGAGATTCGCCAGTATCTGAAAAAGAATAAAATCAAATTCCGCAAAAACAGGGAGCTCGCCCTGGTGAGCATGGTAGCGTATTACAACCAGGCAACAGACCAACCATGAAACATTTTCTACAGTTCTTTTTGCTCTTCCTGGCTATATTCTTCCTTTCCGTGCCAGCAGTGGCGCAAAGCATAAACCCGCCAGCCATAAGCGCCAGTTTTAACAGCCTTAGCTTTGAACAGTTTGCACAGGAGATAGAGGGTAAAAGCGGGTATCGCTTTTACTATAACCCCCTGCACACCGACAGCCTTTTGATAAGTGGCAGCTTTGAGAACAAGTCTTTAGCTGCTGTGCTGGAACAGGTGCTGCAGGACAGCGGACTGGAATATGCTGTAGATGCTGAAACAAAAAATATTTACATCACCAAAGATCAAAAGATCCTGACCGATCTGCCCCCCGGCTTTTTCAGGAAGGAAGAACGGAAAACAAGTAAAGAGCAGCAAAGCGAGTTTGTGGTAGATTACTACGATGGCAATGGAAACAGATCGTGGGTAAAAAAAGATAAGCTATACGAGGTAGGCCGAAAAACACAGACCATTGTACCGGGCAACGCCAGAATAACAGGCCAGATACGCAATGCCCAAACGGGCGAGCAGGTAATAGGTGCCACCGTGCTGATTGAGGAGCCCTTTATTGGAGCCGCAACCGATGCTTTCGGAAATTTTACCCTCAGCATTCCCAAAGGCCGCCACACCCTTAAGGTGCGCTCGGTTGGTATGATGAATGAAGAGCTGCAGATTATTTTATACGGCGATGGCAGGCTTGACATTGAATTATATGAAAACGTAGCCCAGCTAAAGGCTGTAGAAATTCAGGCCGACCGCGATGCAAATGTGAGCCAGTCGCAGATGGGCCTGGAAAAAATAAACATCAAGGCCATTAAGCAGGTGCCAAGCATAATGGGCGAGGCTGATGTGCTGCGGGTGGTGCTTACCCTGCCAGGGGTAAAAACAGCAGGCGAAGCAAGTACTGGTTTTAATGTGCGGGGCGGTTCGGTAGATCAGAACCTTATCTTGTTCAACGATGCCACTGTGTATAATCCCGCACACCTTTTTGGATTCTTTTCGGCCTTCAATTCAGATCTGCTGGATGGGGTAGAACTTTACAAAAGCAGCATCCCGGCGCAATACGGTGGCCGCCTTTCTTCGGTGCTTAAAATTTCGCCACGCTACGGCAACAAAAAGAAATTTGAGGGCAAAGCAGGTTTAGGCCTTTTAACCAGCCGTGCTACCATAGAGGGGCCTATCATCAAAGATAAAACCTCCTTTATTCTGGGTGGCCGCACCACCTACTCCAACTGGCTGCTCAAGCTGCTCGATAACGAAGAATACAGAAACAGCAAGGCTTCTTTTCATGATGTAAACCTGAACCTGACCCATGAAATTAACGAAAGAAGCAACCTCTACTTTACCGGCTATTTCAGCAAAGATCAGTTTAAGCTAAGAACCGATACAACCTATGGCTACGATAACAAAAATGCCACTTTAAAGTGGAAAAAGATATTCTCCGATAAACTGCTTGCCGATTTTACAGGCAGTTACAGCCAGTACAAATTTGGCGTCTCCAGCGAAAGTAACCCGGTTAATGCCTATAGGCTTGCTTTTAGTATCAACCAGCTTAACGCACAGGCAGCATTCAATTACTCCCTGAGCCAGAAACACACCCTGAACTTTGGCCTCACCTCTGTTTATTACAGGCTGCGTCCGGGTTCATTTATGCCCGTAGGAGAAGAATCGCAGGTAGTGCCTGATTTGCTGGAAAGCGAAAAGGCACTGGAAAGCGCCCTTTACCTGGAAGATCAGTTTGATATTTCCAGGAACCTCTCGCTCACCATGGGGATCCGCTATTCACTCTTTAACTACCTGGGGCCTAAAAATGTGATCACCTATGCGGCTGGTTTGCCCAGGAACGAAACCAATATGCTGGATACCATCTCCTACGGATCGGGAGACCTGGTAAAAACCTACCACGGACCGGAGTACAGGCTATCTGCCAGATATATGTTTACCCCCAGCTTTTCTGTTAAGGGGGGATATAACACCCTGCGCCAGTACATCCACATGCTTTCCAACACCACAGCGGTTTCTCCCACCGATATCTGGAAGCTTAGCGACCCTAACATACGGCCACAGTTTGGCGAGCAGTTCTCGCTTGGCTTCTATAAAAACTTCCGGAACGGCGTAATAGAAACTTCAGTAGAAGGCTACTACAAGAACATACAGGATTACCTGGATTATAAAGGTGGCGCAGAGCTGGTCATGAACCATACCATTGAAGCAGAGGTAATTAACACCGAAGGAAAAGCCTATGGTGCAGAATTTATGATCAAGAAGCTGACCGGCAAATTAAACGGCTGGCTTAGCTATACCTACTCCCGCACCCTGCTGCGCATGGATGATCCCAATGCCGGCGAGCTCATCAACAACGGAGACTGGTACCCGGCCAATTACGATAAGCCGCATGACTTTAGCCTGATTGGCAATTATAAGTTTTCGCACCGCTTTAGTGTTTCCCTTAACTGCACCTACAGCAGTGGCCGCCCCATTACCCTGCCTATTGCCAAATACTGGTATGCCGGCTCGGAGCGCGTACTGTATGCAGAAAGAAACTCTAACAGAATACCGGATTACTTCCGCACCGACCTTGCCATTAACATAGAAGGCAACCATTACCTGAAACAGCTGTCGCATAACTCCTGGACCATAGGGGTGTACAACCTTACCGGCAGAAGAAATGTGTACTCGGCTTACTTTATTGCAGAGGCAGGTGCTATAAAAGGATACAGGCTCTCCATTTTCGGCAGCGCCATTCCATTTATCAATTACAACATCAGATTTTAAAGCAACATGAAATATTGGTGGAATTATGTTCTATTTATCTGTACTGCCTGCTTTGGGCTTAGCTGTGTAGATCCCTATGAGCCACCTGTGTTAGCCGAAGCAAACAGTTACCTGGTGATAGAGGGTACTTTGCGTAGCGGCGAACCTACAGTTATTCGTTTAACCCGTACTGCCCGCCTGGCTGATACCGCCATGATCATGGCTGAGCGTTCCGCAGATGTTAGGATAGAATGCGAAAGCTGCGGACTCTTCCTTCCACTGCAGGAAAGTATGGAGGGTGTTTATGTGCTGGCACCTATTGACCTGAATCCTAACGACCGCTACCGCCTCCACATCAAAACAGCTCAAAACAAAGAGTACATTTCTGATTACGTAACGATAAAGCAGGCACCGCCTATCGATAGCCTTAGCTGGTCACAAAACAGTAGTGGTGTACAGATCCACGTAACCACCCACGATAATGAAGATAATACCCGCTATTACCGATGGGAGTTTGAGGAGACCTGGGAATACCGGACACCTTATCAGTCATTTTTAGATTATGTTGATGGTGAAATTGTAGATCGTGTTCCACCAACCCCATTCAGGTGCTGGCAGAGTAACAGTTCTACCAGGCTGCTGCTGGGCTCTTCTGCCAAGCTTGCCAAAGATATAATCTATAAGCAGCAACTGGCAAGCGTACCACATGCCTCCTGGAAGCTTTCTACAAAATACAGCATTCTTGTAAAGCAGTTTGCGCTTAGTAGAGAGGCTTTTGAGTACTACGAGCAAATGAAAAAGAATTCAGAGCAGCTGGGCTCTTTTTTCGATCCCCAGCCTGTTGAAATTGGCGGTAACATCTACTCTTTAAACGATGCCACTGAGCCTGTCATTGGCTTTTTCAGCGCTGGCCTGGTGCAGCAAAAAAGAATTTTTATCAGGTCTGATGAGGTACAACCCTGGGGCTACAGATTATGGTGCAACCTGGTAGAGGTATCTAGCGACAGCATTGAATACTACTTTGGCCAGAATGGCATGGAGCCAATTTATGATGACCCATCAGGCGTAACATTCGGACTTTCTTCGCCGGAATGTTATGACTGCTCCGTTAAAGCCAATCCCGTTCAACCCGATTTCTGGGAATAAAGTATTGATTTTATGATTTGCCCGCTACCCCTTCTTTTTAAATATAATACCTGCCTGCTGCATGCCCGGCTGCTGCTTTTTATGTGCTGCACTTTGTTATCGGCTTCGGTAGCAGCACAAAGTACCAGGTTAAACTGGCTACAAACTGCATTTGAGCAGCATGCTGATAAAGGCGTTGTAGAAAAGGTGTTTGTGCATACCGACAGGGGCGATTACCTGGCAGGAGAAACCATGTGGTTTAAGGTATATGTGCTTAATGGCAGCACACACCAGCCGCTGGACCTTAGCAAAGCTGCTTATGTAGAGGTGCTGGATAAAAACAATACAGCGGTGCTGCAGGGAAAAATTGCCCTGGAAAAAGGAATGGGCATGGGCTCGTTTTACCTGCCTGTGAGTTTAAAATCCGGGAATTACAGGCTGCGGACCTATACAGCCTGGATGAAAAACTTCAGCCCCGACCTCTACTTCGAAAAAGACATCACCCTTATTAACACCTTTGTTGTTCCTGAAAGCACAGCATCACAAGCGGCTACAGCACCCGATGTGCAGTTTTTTCCCGAAGGCGGAGCGCTGGTAACAGGTATTCGCAGTAAAGTAGCCTTTAAAGCAGTGGATGCACATGGAAAAGGCCTTGCCATCAGGGGTGCCGTGGTAGCAGAAGCGGGAGATACAGTGGCCCTGCTCCAGCCCCTAAAGTTTGGTATGGGTCATTTTTACTTCACCCCGGAGGCAAACGTTAGCTATAAAGCTGTTGTAAGCAGCGGTACCGACAGCAGTTTAACGGCTTATCCCCTGCCGGCAGCACAAAACCAGGGCTATGTAATGGAACTGCAGGATACAGGTGGTGAGCAGATCAGCATACAGGTTCGGAGTACTTTTAATGATGAGCAGCTTTCCCTCCTGGTGCACACCCGGCAGCGGGTAAAAGCAGTAGAGGCAAAGAAAACTACTGCCGGAAAAGCTGTATTCAGCATAAACAAAAAGCAGTTGGGAGAGGGCATTTCTCACCTCACCCTTTTTAACCAGCAGCAGCAGCCAGTCGCCGAGCGGCTCTTTTTCCGGTATCCTGCCAACACACTGGCCATAGAAGCCAGTACAGACAAACAACAGTATGCCACCCGCCAGCCGGTATCGCTGCAGCTGGCTACCCATCAGCAGGGAAAAGCAACTGCAGCAAACCTGTCGCTGGCTGTATACCGTACCGACTCTCTCTCTGCCGAAGAAGAGGGCAACATCTTAAGCTACCTCTGGCTCACCTCCGACCTTAAAGGCAATATTGAATCTCCTGCCTACTATTTTAAGCAAAAGGGGCCCCAAGTTAGCCAGGCACTGGATAACCTGCTGCTCACCCAGGGATGGAGGAGATTCAGCTGGAGTGAAGTGCTTGAGCCGGAAACAGCCCCCAGCTTTACCCATGTACCTGAATATGAAGGACACATTATTCATGCTGTTGTTACCGATAAAAAAACCGGTCTTCCCGTTGAAGGTATTGATACCTACCTCTCGGTGCCCGGCAAGCTGGTGCAGTTCTATGTTTCCAGCAGCAATGAGCAGGGTGAGTTACTGTTTATTACAAAACAGTTTTATGGATTAAATGATATTATTCTGCAAAATGCCCCCGGGCAACAGGATCTTTATAGTATAAAAGTCACCAGCCCTTATTCGGAACAGTTTTCAGAAGCGCCCGCTGCCAGTTTTTCGCTACCCCAATGGTATGAGCAGCCGCTAAGGCTCCGGCATGTACAAATGCAGGCCCAGAATACCTATTGGCAGGAAGAAAGAAACCAGCTGCTTGCCCCTAAGCTGGACAGTGCTGCCTTTTACAGAACCCCCGTTAAAACCTATCTGCTGGATAATTTTACCCGCTTCCCCACCATGGAAGAAGTAATGCGGGAGTATGTATATGAGGTAAGGGTCCGGAAACAGGGCGGAAATTATACCTTCAAAGTGCTCAATTCCGCTATTAAGGAATATTATGAAAGTCCGCCGCTGGTGCTGCTCGATGGAGTACCTGTATCAGACATCAACAAGATCATTGAGTATAACCCCCTGAAGGTAGAAAAGCTGGAAGTAGTGAAGGACAGGTTCTTTATGGGGAAAAACCAGATTTTTGAAGGCATCGTGAGCTATACCACCTACAAAGGAAACCTGGAAGGCTTTCCGCTTGGAGCGGACATCATCAACCTGGAGTACGACGGGCTGCAGCTTCAGCGGGAATTTTACAGCCCCCGCTACGAAACCCAGCAACAGATCAGCAACAGAAAGCCCGACTTCAGAAATCTGCTCCACTGGTCGCCACAGATTATTACAGATAGAGAGGGCAAAAGTAGGCTTAGCTTTTACACCTCCGATCTGAAAGGAAAATTTGTGGTGGTGGTGCAGGGAATTACCGCCAATGGTACTGCAGGCGTTACTACACACGCTTTTGAGGTAGCAGAAGATACCCTTTGATGGAGTAAGCAGGTTCGGAGAAAATATAGAAGCCAGCGCAATCTCAAAAACCCATGCAAATAGTGCCTTGGGGGGTTACAGGCTCTGCCTGCTGCTATGTACCTTAGAGATTGTAAGCGTCATTATGCTGGCTGCATCTGTATGCAGGAGGGGTTTTGGCACTGCCTGATGATAACTCTTTTATGCTGCCCTGCCCCATACAACAGCTGCTGTTTATGCACCACCCAAGAGACTGGGTATGGTAATAGCTTGTTGTTTAGTTTGTAAACTGTGGGGGTACAGCTTTAAAAAGCACCCGATCTCCAGCAGAAGATTTGTTAAATAGAAAATAAAAGCTAAATTATTTATTGTTATAGATACAGCCCAAATTCATGACTGAACGCTGGTTATTTTTTATTCTGGCACTGCTCTTCCTTAACCTTCCTGCTGAAGTATCCGCTCAGGAGAAAGCCGTTGTGCCCGATTCCCTTGTTGCCCTTAAAAACAGCATTTCGCTTTACAGGGACAGGATTCAATATAATTCCTTTATTTATGAAGGCCTGGAATATGTTGGCTACTCCGACAATGTAATCGGGCATCCCTTCTTTGAATCGCCCCGCTGGAAAAAGGGCAACCTGTACTACAAAGGCAGGTACTATCCGCAGGTAGATATGCTCTATGATATAGTATCTGATGAGCTGGTAATCATGAATTATAAAGGAGCCACAATGATCAAACTCCTGAAAAGTGACATCAGCAGCTTTTCTCAGGAGAACCATAACTTTATAAAAATTGATGCGCAGGAAGCTAAAAACTCCTCCCTTAGCAAAGGTTTTTATGATCTGCTTTACAATGGAGATTCGCAGGTATTGGCAAAGCGAAAAAAGGAAATAACACAGCCCATTGCAGAAATGAGGGTCTCCAGTGAGTTTGTGCAGCGCGACACCTACTACATAAAAAAGGGAAATACCTATTACCAGGTAACTAATAAAAGTTCTGTACTAAGGGTTTTGAAAGATCATAAAAGAGATGTGCGCCGCTCGCTTAAAGCAGATGGCATTAACTTCAGAAAAAACCCTGAACAGGCTATTGTAAAAATGGTGGAGTATTATGATAGGGCTAACAGCAGACAATGAGATACTATTTACAGCATATCATCCTTTTTATGGGCATCTCCTGCCTGTTGCTCTCCGCAGCCAAAGCACAGGAAGCTGCTGCTCCAACACTCACTGCCGAATTCAGCGGTGCCTCTTTTAGTGAGTTTGTTCGGGTAGTTGAAAGCAAAACCAGTTACTACTTTTATTACGACCAGGAACAAACCGACAGCCTGAACATTACAGCCCGTTTTAACAACACCCCCCTCCCTGCTGCGCTGGAACAGGTGTTTTCAGGCTCCAGGCTTGAGTTTGCCATCAACACAAAAACACGGCATGTGTACGTTACCAGGGAGCTAAAGGTAAGCACCCGGCTGCATCCCGGCTTCTATCCGGAACAGGAACAGGAACAAAATCAGCCAGTAGCTCCGACACAGAAAGATGCCTTTGTGATCGATTATTTTGAAGGCACGGTACAAAAGGGCGGAAAAAAACAAGATAAGTTGTATGAAATTGGCAAAAAGACTCAGACCATTGTGCCTGGCATGGCACGTATTACCGGCAGGGTACGGAACGCCAAAACTGGTGAGCAAATTATTGGGGCCACTTTACTGATAGAAGATCCCTTTATTGGTGCGGCTACTGATGCGCTGGGAAACTTCTCTCTCACCATTCCTAAAGGGCGCCATACACTTAAGGTACGGTCTGTGGGCATGTTGAACGAAGAACTGCAGATTATTCTTTATGGCGATGGCAGGCTGGATATTGATCTGCAGGAAAACGTGGTGCAGCTAAAGGCTGTGGAAATAGAAGCCGGCCGTGATGCTAATATCACCCAGGCTCAGATGGGCCTTGAAAAGATAAACATCCAGACCATCAGGCAGGTGCCTACCGTTATGGGTGAGCCTGATCTGTTAAGGGTGGTGCTTACCCTGCCGGGAGTAAAAACAGTTGGCGAAGCAAGCACAGGTTTTAATGTGCGCGGCGGCTCTGTAGATCAGAATCTTATCCTGTACAGCGATGCGACCATTTATAACCCTTCCCACCTCTTTGGCTTTTTCTCGGCTTTTAATTCTGATGTACTGGAGGGCGTAGAGCTTTACAAGAGCAGCATTCCGGCGCAATATGGCGGTCGCCTTGCTTCGGTGCTTAAAATCACACCCCGCTATGGCAACAAAAAGAAGTTTGAAGGCAAAGCCGGTATAGGGCTCTTAACCAGCCGTGCAACCATAGAAGGGCCTCTCATCAAAGATAAAACTTCCTTTATTCTGGGTGGCCGCACCACCTACTCCAACTGGGTGCTCAGGCTGTTAGATAACGAAGACTACAGGAACAGCAAAGGATCTTTTTCTGATGTAAACCTGAACCTGACCCACGAAGTAAACGAAAAAAACAACATTTACTTCAGCAGTTACTTCAGCAAAGACCAGTTTAAGCTAAGAACCGATACCACCTATGGCTATGATACCCGAATGGCTTCGCTGAAGTGGAAGAAGATTTTCTCTGAAAAGCTGCTGGGTGAATTTACAGGCACCATGAGCCGGTACAAATACCGGATTTACAGCGAAGGCGAACCAGTAAACGCTTATGAGCTGTCGTTTGATATAAACCAGCTAAGTGGCCAGGCAGACTTTAACTATGCCCTGGATACCCGTCACTCCCTCAACTTTGGGCTTAGCAGTATCCATTATACGCTACACCCCGGCGCTTTTAAACCGCTTGGCGAAAGATCGCTCATAGCGCCTGATGTACTGGAAACAGAACGGGCACTGGAAAGTGCTATTTACCTGGAAGACGAGTTTGAGTTCTCCAGAAAGTTAAGCCTGACAGCCGGAATCCGTTATTCGCTCTTTAATTACCTGGGGCCTAAAAACGTAAATACCTATGTAGGTGGCATACCAAGATCTGAAGACAGTATGCTGGATACCCTTTCCTACGGCTCCGGCGAAGTTATCAACACCTACCACGGGCCCGAATACAGGTTATCTGCCAGATACATGTTTACCCCCAGCTTTTCTGTTAAGGGGGGATATAATACCCTGCGCCAGTACATTCACATGCTCTCCAACACCACGGCGGTTTCGCCTACCGATATCTGGAAGCTAAGTGACCCCAACATACGGCCGCAGTTTGGCGAGCAGTTCTCCCTGGGCTTTTATAAAAATTTAAAAGGTGGCGTTATAGAAACCTCTGTTGAGGGCTACTATAAGAACATACGCAATTACCTGGATTTTAAAGGCGGCTCCCAGCTGGTGATGAACCATGCCATTGAAGCTGATGTGGTAAATACAAAAGGCAAAGCCTATGGCGCCGAACTAATGGTTAAAAAGCTAACTGGCAAGCTCAATGGCTGGTTTAGCTATACCTACTCCCGCATACTGCTGCGTCTGGACGATCCTATTGCAGGCGAATCCATCAACAAGGGCGACTGGTACCCAGCTAATTACGATAAGCCTCACGACTTTACCCTGATCGGTAATTACAGGTTTTCGCACCGCGTGAGCCTCTCGCTCAACTGTACCTACAGCACCGGCAGGCCTATTACCCTGCCCATTGCCAGGTACCGCTATGCAAACTCCGTACGGGTGCTCTATGGCGACAGAAATGCCCACCGCGTTCCCGACTACTTCCGCACCGACTTAGCAGTGAACATAGAAGGAAACCATAAGGTAAGGCAGCTAACCCATAACTCCTGGACCATAGGGGTGTACAATCTTACCGGCAGAGACAATGTATATTCAACTTACTTTGTTTCAGAGAAGGGTGCCGTAAACGGATACCAGCTTTCCATCTTTGGCAGTGCCATTCCATTTGTGAATTACAACATCAGGTTCTGAGGGGTATGAAAGTCTTCTGGCAAGCTATATGTCTTTTCTTTACTGCCCTCTTCTTTACTGGCTGCGTAAAGCCGTATGAGCCTCCTGTTTTGGAGCAGGGTGATAGCTACCTGGTGGTAGAAGGGCACCTCACCAGCGGCTCGCCCACTACCATTCTGCTTAGTAGAACCTTAAGCTTATCGAACAAAGAAGCGATAAAGGCAGAAACTGCTGCCATGGTAACAGTAGAAAGCCAAAGCGGAACCACCTACGCCCTGCAGGAAACTGCTTCCGGGGCATACACAGCAGAGCTGGACTTAAGTGCACAGGAGCACTATCGCCTTAATATCAAAACCCAGGAGGGAAAACAGTACCTATCGGAGTATGTGCCATATAAAAACACCCCTCCCATTGACGCCCTTAGCTGGGTGCAAAAAGATAACGATGCCGTATACATCCTGGCCAATACGAGCGATCCACAGAACAACACCTGGTATTACAGGTGGGAGTATGAAGAAGACTGGGAGTGGCGTGTTCCCTATCCCTCTAAGGTTGAATATGTAAGGGGAGAAATTATTCCCAGAACTTTTATTCCTGAACTTTGCTGGGGGCATGAAAACTCAAAAAGTATAAACATTGCCTCTTCTCTAAAGTATGGCAACGACATTATCAAAGATCATGTCGTTACAATTGTTCCCTATAATTCCTGGAAAATCAGCTCCAGGTACAGCATTCTGGTAAGACAGTATGCCATAAGCCGCCAAGCATATGAATATTATCAGCAGATAAAAAAGAATGCCGAAGAACTGGGCTCTCTCTTCGATCCGCAGCCCGTAGAACTGGCCGGCAACATTTATTCCGTAGATTCTCCAACCGAACCCGTGGTTGGTTTCTTTGGTGCAGGATCAGTTCAGCAGCACCGTATCTTTATCGATCATTCGGAGCTCGATAACTGGGTATATCACTGGGATTGTAATTTTGATCCAAAATTTGAGGATGTAAAATATGTGCCTATGGATAAGCTGGAGTATTTTTTCAACTACTATAAATATCATCCTTATTATCACGACCTAATCAACAATGTGGTGGTGGCCTTCAAAAATGCCGACTGTACTGACTGCACTCAAAGAGCCAAGCCTGTTAAACCTGATTTTTGGGAGTAAAATATTCAACCGGGAGTGGCCGGCACCTTTACCAGGCACTGTTTAACTGAAAGCAATGAAGATATGGACTAAGCTTTTACTTTTTCTTTTTGCAGCCTGCTGCTTTACAGGCTGTGTAAAGCCGTATGAGCCCGAAATTCTGGAAGCAGGAGATAGTTACCTGGTGGTAGAAGGGTATTTAACCAGCGGCACCCCAACAACCATCAAATTGAGCCGCACCGCCAGCCTTTCTGATAAAGCAGAAATTCTGCCCCTAACTGATGCCGTGGTTACCATAGAAAGCCAGGGCGGCTCTACCTATACGTTGCAGGAAACTGCTGCCGGAGCATACTCTTCGCAGCGGCTGGACCTGGACATACAGGACCAGTACCGACTAAGCATCAAAACCAGGGAAGGAAAAAATTATTTTTCAGCGTACGTTACTTACAGGAATACACCCCCTATTGAAGATATTAACTGGATACAGAAGAATAATTACGATGTAGATATTCTGCTCAGTACCCAAGACCCTGATAATAAGAATTTTTACTATAAATGGGAGTATGATGAAACATGGCTATGGCTGGCTCCTCATAGCCCGATTTATGATTATGCGGATGGTAAACTCTTTGTTAAAAAAGATCTTACTGACGTTAAATGCTGGGCACAGCAAATAAATAATGAAACCGTCTTAGGCTCATCTGTAAAATATAACAGCAACATTATCCCCAATCAGCTAATAACTACTATTCCAAGAAATTCCTGGAAAATCAGTTTCAGATACAGCATTTTAGTAAAGCAGTATGCCTTAAGCAAGGAGGCATACGAGTACCAACAGCAGATAAAGAAAAATGCAGAAGCACTGGGTTCTCTCTTTGATCCGCAACCTGTGGAACTGGCCGGCAACATCTTTTCGGCTGATGATGCCAATGAACCGGTTGTTGGTTTCTTTAGTGCAGGTGCTGTACAGGAAAAAAGAATTTTTATTGACAATACGGACTTAACGAGCTGGGAGTATCAATGGGATTGTGACCTCCAGATAGTGCCCCTGGATAGCTTTGTGTATTACTTCAGTATAAAAAGCCTTATTCCGGTATATTATGATTCCTGTAAGGATCCAAACGTGCCTTGCACCGAACAGGCATATGGTGTTCCATCCCGTGATTGCACAGACTGCAGCATTAAGGGCGACCCTGTTGAACCTGATTTTTGGGAGTAAACTTTTGACGAATGCGTTATCTTAAGCATTCCGCTGTCATGATGCATATTGAAAAGTTATGAAAATATGGACCATTATTTTATGTGTCTCCTTGGCAGCCTTAAGCTTTACAGGCTGTGTAAAGCCGTATGAGCCCGAAATTCTGGAAGCAGGAGATAGCTACCTGGTGGTAGAAGGGTATTTAACCAGTGGATCGCCCACAAAAATTTTGCTTAGCCGCACTTCCGGCCTGTCTAATAAGGAGGAGATAAAGGCTGTAACCGCTGCAGTGGTAACAGTAGAAAGTCAAAATGGCACTACCTATACACTTCAGGAAACTTCTGCAGGAGAATATACTGCAGAGCTAGAGCTGGACCTTCAGGACCACTACCGCCTTAACATTAAAACCCGGGAGGGGAAACAGTACCTTTCGGAGTATGTACCCTTCAGTAACACCCCTGCCATCGATAAGCTTAGCTGGATTCAGGAAGAAGATAATCACGTATACATCCAGGTCAATACCCATGATCCGCAGAACAGTACCTGGTATTACAGATGGGAGTATGAGGAAGACTGGGAATGGCGGGCTCCCTATCCCTCTGAGGTTGAATATGTAAAGGGGGAAATTATTCCCAGAACTTTTGTCCCTGAACGGTGCTGGGGGCATGAAAATTCAAAAGCTATCCTTATTGCTTCATCTTTGAAGTATGGTAACGATCTTATCAAAGATCATGTAATTACAATTGTTCCCTGGATTTCCTGGAAGATCACCATAAAGTACACCATTCTGGTAAGGCAGTATGCCATAAGCCGCCAAGCATATGAATATTATCAGCAGATAAAAAAGAATGCCGAAGAACTGGGCTCTCTCTTTGATCCGCAGCCGGTAGAGCTGGCCGGCAACATCTATTCCGTAGATGCTCCAAACGAACCTGTTGTTGGCTTTTTTAGTGCAGGATCTGTACAGGAGCAGCGTATCTTTATCGATAATATGCAACTTAGAAGCTGGAACTACAACTGGGAATGTAGGGAAAAAACTGTTACAATGGATAGCCTGAGATATTATTTCGGCCACAACACTTTGTCTCCTTTTTATCATGATACAATCAACAATGTAGTAATTGCCTATGCTGATCCTAACTGTGTTGACTGCGCCCACAGAGCCCACCCTCTAAAACCTGATTTTTGGGAGTAAAACCTTTAGCCATGAATTGCCTGTTACCATACCTAAGCCATAAGACTACAAAATCTAACGTACAGCAGCGAGTAAGCTTTTTACTCCTGCTCTGCCTGCTTTTTCCCGGCACAGCCAGTGCCCAAAACGGTGCAGAAAGTGAACTGCTCCAGAATTTCGTACAGTACCACAACCAGGTGTTGCAGGAGAAGATATTTGTGCACACCGATTGCTCCGACTACCTGGCAGGGGAAACTATCTGGTTTAAGCTTTACGCAGTAGACGGCGCCCATCACAAGCCCCTTGACTTTAGCCGCATTGCTTATCTTGAGCTACTGGATAAGGAAAACAAGCCGGTACTTCAGGCTAAAGTTGCTTTGGAAAATGGTTTCGGAAACGGTTCTTTTTATCTGCCCTTAAGCCTGCAGTCGGGAAACTACAGGATGAGGGCTTATACAGCCTGGATGAAGAACTTCAGCCCCGACTTTTACTTTGAAAAAGCTATTACCCTTGTCAACACCTTTACCAACCCCGATTTGGGACCATTGGCAGAAACTGCTTCCCTTGATGTTCAGTTTTTTCCAGAAGGCGGAGACCTGGTAAGTGGCATACAAAGCAAAGTAGCCTTTAAAGCAGTAGATAAAAATGGAAAAGGAGTAGCAGTAAAAGGCGCCGTAATAAAAGAAACAGGCGATACGGTTGCGCTTATTGAGCCTTTAAAATTTGGCATGGGCCATTTCTATTTTAAACCAGAGGCCGGTGTTACTTATAAGGCTGTGGTGAGCCTGGGCAATGATAGTCTTCAGACCTTTGCGCTGCCAGCTGCCCGCCAGCAGGGATATACGCTGCATGTAGATGATACCGGCGGGGAGCAGCTCAATATAATTGTTCGCTCTACTTTTCCGGATGAGTCCATCCTTTTGTTCATCCACACCCGCCATAGAGCAAAGCTGGCAGGTGCCGCAAAATTAAACAAGGGGCAGCTCCTGCTTAAAGTGAATAAGAAGGATTTGGGAGAAGGTATTTCTCACATCACGCTGTTTAACCAGCAGCAGCAGGCTGTAGCCGAGCGCCTTTACTTCAGGTACCCGCAGCATATGCTAAACATTGTTGCCCAAACCAATGCATTGCATTATACACCCCGCCAAAAAGTTGAGGTGGAGATATCCACCATGGGAGAAGATAAAATGGCCATTCCTGCCAATCTATCGATGGCTGTGTACCATACAGACTCTCTTACTGGTGTTGATGGGAGCAACATTCTTAGCTACCTATGGCTTAGCTCTGATTTAAGAGGTAACATCGAATCTCCCTCTTACTACTTTAATGCGACCGGGCTAGAGGTAAAAGAAGCGCTCGATAATCTGCTGCTTACCCAGGGATGGAGAAGATTTCGCTGGCAGGACATTGTGCAGCAACAAAAGCCCCTGTTAAGCTACATTCCGGAATACGAAGGGCACCTTATTCAGGCCGTTGTAAAGGAAGATGGAACGGGCGCTCCGGCAGAGGGTGTTACCTATTACCTGTCGATTCCTGGCAAGCAGCCCAAAGTGTATGCTGCCACCAGCAACAAGCAGGGGCAAATCTTATTCAATACAGAAAGACTCTTTGGGCTAAGAAATGTGGTGCTGAAAAACAGCTCTGACAATGCCCGAACTCCGCTTAACATAAGCATTACCACTCCGTACTCCAGCCAATATTCCAGTGCTGTGCTCCCCTCCCTCAGCTTGTCGGGCATAGGTCAGAACCTGTTAGAGCTGCGCCACATTCAGATGCAGACACAGAACATATACTGGCGGGAAGAAAAAAGCCGTTTCATAGATCCTTCGCAGGGCAGCAAAGCCTTTTATGGCACTCCTGATAAAACCTATATGCTCGATGACTTTACCCGCTTCCCCACCATGGAAGAAGTAATGCGGGAATATGTGTATGAAGTAGGGGTAAGAAAGCAGAATGGCAAATACATATTTAAGGTGGTTAACCCGCGAAATACAGATTATTATCCGGAGGCGCCCCTGGTATTGCTGGATGGTGTCCCTGTATTTGACGTTGATAAAATCATTGCCTTCAACCCCCTGATGGTAGAAAAGCTTGAAGTTCTAACCCAAAAATACATTTCCAGGGGAGCCGGGGTATATGGTGGTATTATCAGCTACACGACCTACGATGCAGATTTAAAAAGTTATGAGGCCGGGGCAGGCGATTTAAACCTGGAGTACGACGGGCTGCAGCTTCAGCGGGAATTCTACAGCCCCCGCTACGAAACCCAGCAACAGATCAGCAACAGAAAGCCCGACTTCAGAAATCTGCTCCACTGGTCGCCACAGATTATTACGGATAGAGAGGGCAAAAAAGGGCTTAGCTTTTACACCTCCGATCTGAAAGGAAAATTTGTGGTGGTGGTGCAGGGAATTACCGCCAATGGTACTGCAGGCGTTACTACACACACTTTTGAGGTAGAAGAAGATACGCTATAAGTTTTAAAAGCCTGTTGGCCCGCAACCTACATCTGTACCTTTACAGCAACAGCTCATCTGCGTAAAATCCGTTTAATTTACCCATTGCAGCAGTGCTTGTAAGTAAGTTTATTAAACCAGCGCTGGAACATCTGTCGCCACTTGCCGTAGTAGAGGCAGATGGTAAAGTACGCACCCTGGGCACTCGTAGCCAGAAGGTAAAGGGCTTATGGCTGGTAGGTTATGGCAGCTGGACAGGCTTTACCTCCGCAACCCTGATTGGCGTGGGCCGCTCAGCCAGACAAACCGCAGCCGAAATAAAAAAATATCTGCAGCAGGATAGCCACAAGAATTAGTATCTTTGCACGCTGATTGCGTTGATGTGGATCCTGTGCGGCATAGACTTTCTTTATGATTAATCTCTACTATTATCGCCAGAACAGGCTGGTGAAAACTACTGCCGGCGAGCAGCTGGAAGGCATACAGCTTGATGAACTTCTTTGGGTTGATCTCTTTAATGCTACAGATGCAGAAAAAGCTACCGTAGAGCGTACGCTGGGCATCGAACTTTTTACCCAGCAGGAAAGCGAGGAAATTGAGAGCAGCTCCAAATTTGCCGAGGATGCCCATGAGATAGGCATTAACCTTAACTTTCTGCACCGCGAAAAAGGCACCGATATCTACGACATGGAAGCGGTGTCGTTTATTTTGCGGAAAAGTGCACTCATCACACAACGAAACTTCAAGTTTAAGACCTTTACCGATACTGAGCGGAAAATTCTAAGCCTGCGCCCCCGCAGCGGTGCAGACATACTGCTTTACCTGTTCGAGGTACGGATCGACTTTGATGCTGACCTCATTGAGCACATTACTGATCAGATCTCAAACATCAGTAAGAGACTCATCAGGCGTGATCAGCTGAACGAAGAAGTGCTCCTGAAAATAACCAGCCTGCAGGAAACAACCATTACCATACGGGAGAACATTGTGGAGAAGCAGCGCATCCTATCCTCCATTCTCAAGAGTGATTTCTTTCCCAAGGACAATGTTGAAAAAATTCGCATCATGATCAAGGACGTTGGCTCGCTTCTGGACCACACTTCCTTTAATTTTGAGCGGCTTGAGTTTCTTCAAAATACATTCCTGGGTTTGGTAGATATTGAACAAAACCGTGTAATTAAAATATTTACGGTAGTAACGGTGGTATTTATGCCCCCTACCCTTATTGCAAGCATGTACGGCATGAACTTTCGGTTTATGCCCGAGCTCGATGAAACCTGGGGCTACCCTTTTGCTATTTTGCTGATGATCCTTTCCTCAGCCCTAACGCTTTTATTCTTCAAACGTAAAAACTGGCTCTAATGAGTTTGCTAGAAGCAATCATAATAGGCATTGTAGAAGGCCTTACTGAATTTCTACCGGTATCTTCCACCGGCCACATGATCCTCACCTCCTACCTGCTGCAAATGCAGGAAACCACTTTTCTGAAAACATTTGAGGTGGTTATTCAATTAGGAGCTATTCTGGCTATTGTATGGCTTTATGCCAAACGTTTCCTCTCGAGCCTGGAGATATACTTTAAGCTGGCCGTTGCCTTTTTGCCAACCGGCATCATTGGTTTACTGGCTTATAAAACTATTAAGCTCTACCTGTTTAATCCGGTAGTGGTGGCGGTAAGCCTTATTTTGGGTGGTATAATACTAATCTTGCTGGATCGCAAACTTGAAACCACTGTTACTAAATATACCGACATCGCCGAGATCTCTTATAAAAGAGCTTTCTTCATTGGGCTTATGCAGTGTTTTTCTATGATACCAGGTGTATCAAGGGCGGCCGCTACTATTATAGGCGGTGTGTATAATGGGCTGGACAAGCAGCAGGCAGCTGAATTTTCTTTTCTGCTGGCGGTGCCAACCATGTTTGCCGCCTCTGGCTACGACCTGCTCAAGTCCGACATCGAATATAATTCTCACAACCTGCTGCTGCTGGGCGTGGGCATGTTGGTTGCTTTTGTCTCTGCCTGGCTTGCGGTTAAATTTTTCCTGAAGTTTATTCACCGCTATGGCTTCAGGCACTTTGGTTATTACAGAATTGCCATTGGCGTTATATTCCTGATCCTGTTCTTTTCAGGAGTTATGGAGAGCATCTAGGCTTCTTTCATAATGTCTGAGAATGTCTGTAAAATACAGTGTCAAAGCCATAGGTTTATAACGCTCTGCCCCTGGCTGCGTATAGTACCTATATATGGTTTAACCTAAATTTTTTAGCTATGACAAAAGGACATAATAACCTCGACAAAAACACTAACGATATCGATCCGGAAAACAAAACCAAAGGCCAGCAGCGGAGCTTATCCGACAAAGACCAGGAACGCAAAAACGACCGTGAGGGCCGAAGCCCCGAAGAAGACCCTAGCAATGGCAGAAAGAAGAATTCCAATGCTGTAGGATAAGATTAGTATTTCAAATTTAAGATAAGCGGAGCCAGGGCAACACCCTGGCTCTGTTGTTTTATAGAACATCCATCACTACTTCTGAAAAAATTTGTACCACCCCTGCTGGTATATACTTGGGTAGCCAGCTATAAACACGCTTGTACCTATCAGGCTTATGCTCCTAAATACATAACCCAACTAAGCTTAAGCCGTAAAATATAAAACAGAAGTATATGTTCAATTAAACATTTTTTTAGCGATGAAAGACGAAAATAAAAATAATAAGCAGCAAGAGAATAACAAGCAGCAACAAAACGAGGTAAGTCCGTACAGCAGGGACAAAAGCATGAACCCTACGCAAAACCCGGATATGAACTCCGATAGCTTTACCAAAAGCATGAAACAACAGACCAGGGCTAATAATACCGAAGGGCACGCACAGACAACCCACCCGAACAACAGCCCCGGACATGTAAACGATTAATCTATAGCATATTAAATAAGTAAATAAAAAGGAGCGCTGGTTTAAATTAACCGGCGCTCCTTTTTTGGCACTATAATTTCCAGCGGCAGAACACTTGCTGATAGATCCTGAATATGGTAGCAGTAAGCTAAGCGCTTAACAATGCATTAATCCTTACTAATTCATCAGAGAAAATAGCTATTTATCGAACCTGAATTCTTGCCTGTCGTAAAATATTATATAATAAATGAATGTTAAATTAAACTTTTTAAACTATGAATAGCGAAAGAGATAATAACAGAAACAGCAATAACAACGAATCGGACCGTAACTGGAGCGATGTAAATGCCACGAACCGTTCTAAAGAAGATTCCGGAAACGCGCAGTCTGACAAGGACCGCAAAGACCGGAACGAAGACTTAAGCACGGACGAGCGCAGAAGAGAACCTAAAAACCGCAACAACGAGATAAGCGGCCGTACCGAGCAGCTAAGTCCGTCAGGAGGTGGTCAGCAAACCAATCCGAAAGGCCGAGTACAGGAGCAGTCGGAGCTGGGCTCTACCACCGGTAGCAAGCAGGAAAACAATTCATAATAGAGCTAATAAAAAAGAAGAGCCGGAGTTTGTACTCCGGCTCTTCTTTTTTATGGATTATGCTTAGCGATTTAGCGATTGGGCAATTATGCTTTTTTAGGAGCATCCAGGGTACGAAAATCACTAACATCTACTTTAAGGTCTTTAAGGATGCCCTCACCTACATGGTACACCAGGCCGTGCAGGTTTAGCTCCTGCCCTCTGTGCCATGCATTCTGCACAATAGAGGTCATGCCCAGGTTCTTAACCTGCTCAATTACGTTTAATTCTACCAGCCTGTCGCGGCGCTCTTTCTCATCTTCAATAGCATTGAGCTCATCAGCATACATACGGGCTACATCTTTAATATTCCGCAGCCAGTTATCTATAAGACCAAACTGTTGGCTGGTCATGGCAGCAGCCACACCACCACATTCCTTATGGCCACAAACAATAACATCGCGTACCTTCAGCACATCTACCGCATATTGCAGCACACTAAGTAAGTTCATATCGGTGTGTACTACCATATTGGCTATGTTGCGGTGCACAAACATATCGCCGGAATTTGTACCGGTAATAACGTTGGCGGGAACCCGGCTATCGGAGCAACCAATAAATAAGTATCGGGGGCTTTGTCCTTTAGCAAGATTTTTGAAATAGTTAGGGTCTTTTGCCAGCTGCTCGGCTACCCACTCCTTGTTGTTTTTGAATATTTCCTCCATCTGCTTCTATGTTGATAAGTTTTAAATCGATATTTTTCTCGGCTGCTTCTCTTTTAAAATCCCTGATGGTTTCCAGCACATCATGATCTATAAAGGTAGAATGAGAAGCATCGATAACAACGCGTCCCTGCTCTGGTATAGCCTTCAATTCATTGATAATATGTGCCTTGTTCAGGAAAGTAACCTGCTCGGATAAAACCAGCTCCACGGTTTCCTGTCCGTTGTGGTGCAGGTTTTTTTTATGAAATGCATGCTTGTAGTTCTCACGCAAAACACTGTACATGCCCACCACCAGGCCTATTAGAACACCAATAAGCAGGTCGGTTAGTACTATCGCCAAAAGGGTAACTACAAAGGGAATAAACTGGTCGCGCCCCTGGCTCCACTGCTGCTGAATAATTTTTACACTCACCAGCTTATAACCTACCACCAGCAGCAAAGCAGCAAGAGCCGCCAGCGGAATCTGATTTAAGATAAAAGGTATGGCAAGCACACTCACCAATAGAAAAATGCCATGAGAAAAACTGGCCAGCTTGGTACGTCCCCCGGCATTTATGTTGGCAGTACCCCGTACAATTACGGCCGTCATGGGTAAGCCACCAACCAAACCACAAATAATATTTCCTGTTCCCTGGGCCATCAGCTCGCGGTTCATGGGGGAGTGGCGCCGCATAGGGTCCAGCTTATCAATAGCCTCTACACTAAGCAGGGTTTCAATACTGGCAATGAGTCCCAGGCTAAGCGCTACCAGGTACAGCTGTGGATTGCTTAACACAGAAAAGTCCGGAGAAGCCAGGCTGCTTTGTATCTCACCCCAGCTGCTCATTACTGGCAGCGTAACCAGGTGCGATGCTTCAATCTGCCATCCTCCGGTCATACCATCGAATAGTAGTTTTAGCAACACAGCAGCTACTACAGCTACCAGGGCACCGGGTATATTCTTAAGAATTGCATTACGCTTCATAAACGGCCGGTCCCACAGAAGAATGATTGCAAGAGCAACCACAGCAACCGTTACTACACCTTTGTGTATGTGGGTTAGGGAATAGTAGATTTCAGAAAAAGTGTTTAGTCCGTTTGCCTGCCAAAAAGCAAAATCGCCAAAAAAGTCTTCATCCACCCCCAAAAAGTGAGGTATTTGCTTCAGGATTAGAATAACCCCAATGGCTGCCAACAGCCCTTTTATAACAGAATGAGGAAAGAACAGACCAATAAAACCCGCCTTTAATGCTCCAAGGCAGATTTGAAGAATACCGGCCAGCACTACAGCCACCAGGAAGGCATCAAAGCCGCCAAGGTCATCAATTCCATTCAGTACAATAACGGTAAGGCCGGCTGCCGGGCCACTAACTGCCAAATTGGTACCACTAAGCATTGCTACTACCACGCCGCCAATAACACCGGTAACAATGCCAGAGATTAAGGGAGCGCCAGATGCAAGGGCTATGCCCAGACACAAAGGTAGTGCAACTAAAAATACTACAAGACCAGAGGATACATCAGCACCCAGCCATTTAAATGTTAACTCAGATTTCAATTTGCTTATCATGCCACTAAAATATGTCCTTTGTACCAATAGTACAAAGGGATTTTAAACAGCAGGAGCAGCAGTAGGAGCAGCAGCAGTAAAAAATGTAATTTTGAGTAGCAGAGCCCCTATTTAATTAAACACAGGTGAAAAAGAAAATAAAAAAAATTTTCCGCTAATGGTGTTTGGCCATCTATTTTAGCCGGCGTATTGCTTAACAAAAGCTGCTTTTTAAAAGTCCCCGGCGTTTTAATATGCCGGAGACAGCTGCAAACAGCGGAGCTTCATCTTGGAAATGCCTAATGAATAGAGGCTCTGTTGCCAGTCTGGATGTTTTCACGTTCCACCGTCCAGCTATAGGTAAGATTTGCATCCTGGGCCAGGGTGGCAGAAACAGAGCAGTACTTTTCAACAGCTAATGTTACAAGCTTACCCAGCTCTTCCTCCCCTGCATCTGGCGAGGTAAGCACAAAGCGCAAATGAATTTCCACGAAGCGTTTTGGAATTTCGTCCCTGCGCCTGCCGCTGGTTTCTACTCTTAGGGCTGTAACGGTACGGCGGCGCTTTTTAATCATCCCCACCAGATCAACGGCAGCACAACTACCTACGGCGGCAAGTACCAGTTGCATAGGCGAGAAATGCTCCTTATCCGCTGCCGGCAGCATATCTATCTGCAGCCGGTTTCCACTCTCGTTTACAGACTCAAACTGGTAATCGTTTACAAAGTGGGTGGTAATATTCGTAATCATAGTGTTATGCTGTCTGTGTATCCTTTTATAACTGCCTGCATTACTGCAACTGCCTTTAAACCCGCGGGCCAACAATCCTGCATAAGCAATTTAGCCGCTTTATGTAAAGCTAAGCATAGATCTGTAAATCCCACAAATGTTGCTGCCAATTTCCAGCGCTCTATGGGCTGCCTCAAAAACATATAACTGACCGTAAAGAGTGCTAGCTCCAAAACAAAAATAAAAGGGCAGGCGCTTGTGCACCTGCCCTTTTACATACAAAATGATTCTTAACTAATTTAAAACTTCATAGAAGCACCAAGGGTCAATGCGCCCTGGGCACCGCGGCCGGTTTCAGCAAACACACCAAAGTTAGGGTTAATGAAATAACGGGCACCCACTACTGGTCCTAGTACAAATCCTCCAGTGCTGTTCCTGCTTCCAAGAAAGGTTTCATCGTAGTTCCAGGAGTACACATTAAAGCCCAAGATCGCAGAAGCATAGAAGTCCCACTTGTTTTCATCAATGTTCCAGCTAAACCATTCGTTCAATGAGCTGGAAGCATGGAACGTACCACGGCCACCAAAGCTGAATACTGATATACCACCAACACCTTTATAGTTTCTTGAGGAGTAGCCAAGGTAAGGGCCAACTGCAAAGCGATCGTCGATGCTGTATTCTACATTTACGGTTAAGGGAGGAAAACCCAGCGTTCTGTTGCCATAGCCAAACCCATAACCATACAAGCCCAGCGACAGGCCTGCATTGCCGGTAATGTCACCTTTTCTGTACTGTGCATTGGCAGAAAGGGTCGTCATGCACAAACCCGCTGCCAGGATAAGTAAAGCGATTCTTTTCATTTCGATAATTATTTTGGAGAGTGTAAAAATGTGTGCAAATGTAAGAATTCATGGCTTACCTGCCACTCCATCCATCCTAAATTGTAGTTTGTATTTTGATGGATTTACACAAATGGTCAGTTATGGATACAGCTGGTATAGGCCATCCCCAAACGCAAGGTAAAATTAGAAATAAATCTTGATTTAATTAAAATGTATGATCAAAAAATAAATTAACTTATTTTATTTTATCTTATTCCGCTTAAAACTCGTCTGCTCTTAGGTTCAGGAGGAAGTAAGTTCTTGGGCAGAAAACATTTTTGCAATAATGCAATTTCTACTAGCTTGGCATGGTTCTTATTAGTATATAATATAACCAAGTATACTTGGTATAGACCCTGAAATAAAGATATGAAAAAGGCGCTGATTATAATAGGTAGTGTTTTAGGAGTTCTGCTCTTACTCCTGATTCTAATTCCGGTGATTTTTAAAGATGAGATCTTCCGTAAGGTTGATGAGCAATTGGCGAAAAGTGTAAATGCTGATGTGAACTACAACCCCGATAAGTTAAGCTTGAGCGTGCTGCGCAATTTCCCGCATGCTACCGCCGGTCTTGAAGATTTCAGCATTGTGGGTAAAGATCGCTTTGCCGGTGATACCCTGCTGGCTGCAGATGAATTTAAAATTGTTATCAACCTGGGCAGTGTGCTCTTTGGCGATAAAATGAAGATCAGGGCCATTGAGCTTGAACGCCCGTTTATTCAGGTACTGGTACTGGAAGATGGTACCGCCAACTACGATATTGCCACTGCAGAAGAAACCCTTCCCGGAGAAGATACCACCGCCACAGAGTTTCAGATAGGCATTCAGCACTGGGCTGTGAATAATGGACGTATTGTGTACGAAGACCGCAGCATTCCTGTTCGTATTGACCTGGAAGATGTTAACCACAGTGGTAACGGCGATTTTACACAGGATATCTTTGATATGCGCACCCAGACAGAGGCTAAGCGCGCCAGCCTGATATTTGACGGTGTAGAGTATGTTTCTGATAAACACCTGGAAGCCGATGCCACCATTAACATGAACCTGCCGGAAATGAAATTCACCTTCCAGGATAACGTGCTGGAGCTGAACGATTTTGCTGTGAAGTTCGATGGCTGGCTGGCCATGCCAAACGAGCCTATTGTATTTGATATAGATTTTGCCGCACCAGAAAACACTTTTAAAAGCCTGCTTTCGCTGGTGCCTGGTATGTATAATGAGCACTTTGAGCAACTGGAGGCCAGTGGTGATGTGGCTTTTCAGGGCTACCTGAAAGGTGCCTACAGCGCAGCCGACAGCACCCTGCCTGGCTACAAAGTGGCCCTGCAGGTAAAAGATGGCCGCTTCCGCTATCCTGACCTGCCCCAGGAGGTAAAAGGTGTTAATGTAGATATGGTGGTAGAAGACCAGAAGGGCGATATGAAAGACCTGCACCTGCTGGTAAACCAGTTTGCCATGCAAATGGGTAATAACCCGGTGAAAGGTATGGTAGAGATTCGCGGCCTGCAGCCCATGCAGGTTAAAGCCGATATAGACGCCCGCCTGAACCTGGCCGAGCTGGACCAGATCCTGAAGCTCGATACCATGGTGATGAAAGGTCTCTTTAGTATAAACCTGAAAGCCGAAGGTGTGTACGACAGCATCCAGAACCGCTTCCCCAGAACCAATGCCGAAATGGCCCTGAAAGATGGCTATTTTAAAACAGCCAGCTACCCTATACCCGTACAGGATTTTAACTTTAACGGCACTGTTACAAACCAGGACGGCAGCCTGCAGGCTACCGTGGTAAATGTACCTGCCTTCTCTATGCTGGTAGACAAAGACCGCCTCACAGGCCGCCTGCAGCTCGAGGATCTGAACGATTATAAATGGGATGCTGCCCTGCAGGGTACCCTGGACCTGACCACCATCGGCAAGATAGTGGAGTTTGAAGATATGGAGATTGCCGGCCGCATTATTGCCGACATACAAACCCGCGGCCGTATGAGCGCCCTTGATGCCGGCCGTTACGACGAGCTACCCACCAGCGGTACCATGGGCGTAGAAAACTTTAAGTACAGCAGCAAAGACCTGCCCTATGATTTTCTGCTAAGCACTGCAAACATGCGCTTTAACCCGCAGGCCATGGTGCTGGAGAGCTTCAACGGTAAAATTGGTGATACGGATATGCAGCTCACCGGAAGCGTGCGTAACTACCTGGCTTATGCCATGAAAGATAACCAGACACTTTATGGCGATCTGAAGCTGCTAAGCCAGCGTGCTAACCTTAACCAGTGGATGAGCGACGATGCTACCCCTGCAGATACAGCGGCCACCACTGCCATGGAGCCTATTGAAATTCCAAAGAATATCGACCTTACCTTTAATGCCACCATTGGCGAGGTACTGTATGATAACCTTACACTCAATAACATGGCTGGTACCATTGTGGCCAGAGATGGTAAACTACGTATGGATGGCCTTACCTTCAATACGCTGGGTGGTCAGTTTGGATTAACCGGAACCTACGATCCGAGCGAGCTGCAAAAGCCTAAGTTCGATTTTGGTATCAAAATAGATAACCTAAGCATTCAGAAAGCATTCCAGAACTTTGTAACCATACAAAAGCTGGCCCCTATTGCCGAGCGTATGGAAGGCAACTTCTCTACTGATTTTAACCTAAGCGGCTTGCTTGGCCAGGATATGATGCCGGTATTCACTACCCTTTCAGGCGGTGGGCTGGTAAAAGTAGCCGAGGCTGTTATTGAAAACTCTAACGTAATTCAAAAAGTAGCCCTGGCCACCAAACTAACCGATAACCTGGGGCAGGAAGTGCTAAAGCTCAAGGATGTGCTGATGAAGGTAAAAGTTGCCGATGGCGGCGTAAACGTAGAGCCTTTCGATTTTAATATCGGCAATATACCCATTACCCTTAGCGGCCGCCAGGGCTTCGATAGCTCTCTGGATTACAACATGAAACTGGAGGTGCCTTCAGGAGCCGTTGGCCAGGCAGCAAATAATTTGCTGGCACAGTATGGCATTGGCTCAGTAGTGGGCGATAAAATTCCGATGAACCTGGGCATTGGCGGTACCGCAACCGACCCTAAAATAAACATTTTGGGTGTAGGTGGTAGTGGCTCCGGCCAGACCAGCGTAGCTGATGTAGCCAAAGATGCAGCCAAACAGCAAATCGATAACCAGATAGACAAGGCCAAAGAAGAGCTTGAGGCTAAGCGTAAAGAGGCCGAAGCACAGGCACAGGCCGAATTACAAAAAAGACAGGCTGAAGCCGAGGCAAAAGCCAAAGCCGAACTGGAAAAAAGGCAGAAAGCCGTACAGGACAGCCTGAAGAAAAAAGGCAAAGGTGTGCTGAAAGACATCTTTGGCGGTGGCGGCAGATAACAGAACCGCTAGCCCTTTTAATTAAAACAGAAGCGGGAGCCCAGGGGCTCCCGCTTTTTATTTATACTGGTTGTAGTGCTTAATTTCACAAAGCCTCTTTCCCAGCCTCGGATGTGTCTGAAACTTTTCACTAATCCAGCTCCAGGTGCTTTTATCATTCTTAAATGAATAACAGTATAAATCGGAATGATTTGTGCTATCAATATGTGAGATGAGCCACTTTTTGTAGGGCACTGGTATTTGATCTGCAACATTCATGCTGAGAGAAGTTAAGCTTATTATATTTTGATCTGGTAGATAAATTCTGGCCTGCATTTGCCGGGCCGGAATGAGCCTGCTGGGATTCCAGCCAGATAAAAATAATAAATATGCCTTTAAAAGCTGATTACTGCCGCAGCCGGGGTTTGTAAGAAATCATTCCCGGCAGGCGAATTTTATTTGAAGTTCTGCAGTTCTCAGTATAAATCTGCCAGCCCCAGCGCTTGCTGATAAAATTCTGGCCGGCGCCGATGATAAAATGGTTATTTTCAATAAATTAGGTTTATAGTTGAATAGTGTTGCCCGGGAATAATATGAAAAACCTTAAAATTTACCTGCTTGCAATTTTGTTAGTAACTGTACAATTTGCCCGGGCACAATCAGACAATGGCATCAAGAGGTGGGATTTGGCAAGGCCCCTGCAATGGACAGATTTTAGCGGAAAACCGGATACACCTGATACAGACTTTGCCGCTGCCACTTATGCAGGCCTTGAGCTGGATGTGCTAGAGGTGAACATCTCGGGCAGGGTAAGCTTTAAGGTTAGAGCCGTATTTGACAGCCACCGTTCCTGGGCACATCCTGATCGCAAAGACGATGACGTGCTGGCGCATGAACAGCTTCATTTCGATATTGCCGAAGTATATGCACGACGGCTGGAGCGTAAGCTAAATGCCCTGCAGCTTAAGGTAAAGGATAAAGAGGTAGCAAAGAAGCTTGCCCTACAGTATAATGAGGCGCAGATGAAGGAGCAGGATCGCTTTGACAAAGACTGTGTACACGGACTGGACCGAAGGAACCAGGAAAGCTGGCGAAATAATGTAGATCGTGAGCTTAGGATTAAAAGAGCCCCTAAGGCTCTGGTGGCAAAAGAACAAAAGTAAAGATCAGTAATAATACAAATTATTAATGGCTGCCCCGGGGCAGCCATTTGTTTTATCGCTGATTTAATACCTTACGCTTAGCATTATTTTTCAGCTGTAAAGTTCAAAGCACAATTACTAAAAAGTAGATAACAATACTGTCTTATTTATTCTTTTAATTAGAAACTAGAAAATCAGAAACTATGAAACGAACAGCCACAGCCCAATGGCAGGGAGGCCTGAAAGACGGAAAAGGCCAGCTTAACTCACAGAGCGGTGCATTTAAAGATCAGCCGTACAACTTCCGCATGCGCTTCGAAGATGAGAGCGGAAAGAGCGGAACCAACCCAGAGGAACTAATTGCTGCCGCGCATGCCGGCTGCTTTAGCATGGCCCTTAGCGGACAGCTGGAAAAAGCAGGACATACTGCTGAAAACATTCAAACCCAGTGTACCATTACCATGGAGCCAGACGAAAAAGGGCCACGGGTAAAAACAAGTACACTAAAGCTGCATGCAAGAGTACCAGGCATGGATAAAGATGCTTTTACAAAGGCCGCCAATGATGCAAAAGAAAACTGCCCTATCTCCCGCCTGCTAAACTGCGAAATTAAGCTGGAGGCAGAGCTTCAGGGATAGCATTAAAAATAGAAAGCAGGCTTAGGTAGTAAATACCTAAGCCTTTTTTTTGATCAAAAGAATTATTGCTGCTCCTCCACAAGGTGTATGTCTATCCCTGCTTCAGAAATAACATCCAGAAATGTATTTTCTTCCCCTCTCTTTTCCATCTCTACAAAAATTCGGGAAATCAAAAGATTACTTTCTCTTAGGTGCGGATTCCCCTGTCTGGCATATAATTTATGCGCCTGCACAGCAACAGGAAGTGCCTGAGCAAAATTTTCCTGTATCATCAGCACTTTGCTTATACCAAAATATCCCTCTGGATTATCCGGATATCGATCAATCAACTCCTGATAAAGCGCCACTGCTTTTTTCTTTTCTACACGCACACTATATATGTCGGCTAGATTGATGATAGCAAAATGCCCCTCCGGTTTAACACTACGAGACTGCTCATACCATTTAATTGCTTCATTGTATTCACCTAGCTGGCGGTGAGCCACTGCCATACGATCCATCGCCATCACAAAAGTGGGATCTATTTTCAATGCCTTTTTATAAAACTGAATAGCACATTTGTATTTTCCTTTACTCAGTGCCTTATTTCCAGGCTCATAAAAGTAGACTGCCTCTGGATTATCGGATATATTATAAGAGGCTTTAAGTTGTAAATGCTGATCACCAGCAAGGTTGCAGTTAGCCTTTAGCAGCATCAGCACATCTTGTACAATTTCATGAACCTTAGCTTCATGAACGGGTAGGGCAATAGTATAAGGAATGGCTATGTCTTTAAAGCAAGATTCAAGGGCGGTCCGAGCAACAGGTCTTGGTTCCCCCGATAAACACTGGCAGACTTCTTCTGATATAAGATCACTTAGTCGCTGCGCGTTAAGATCTTCTGAAAAAAGAAGCATCTGGCAACAGACAAAGAAGGCTAAAGCGTATCTCATATTTTAGTAGCATAACGGTAGGTTACTAAAATAACAATTCATGCCCCTGAATAAAACTTATGTAAGCTAATTTTTATTCAATATATAAATTTAGTGTAAAAACTTTCTGGGTAATATCCATACAATAAAATACAGCCCTGGCTTAAAATCAGGCTGTTTTTTTAAATAATGCTACTATAAAACCGGAAAAGCAAACAGCTGCCACTGTGTTAATACTTAGCTGTACATAAGCTTTAGTCCAGCTGCTCTTTCAAGAATGCGATGCTTAGCTTAAAGGCATCTTCTGCCGCAGTTTTATCAAAGCTGGGGTTGCTGGGATTGGCAAAGGCATGTTTGGCATCATACATTTTTACCTCCAGCTCCTTGTCGGCTTTTTTCATGTTCTCTTTAAACTGTTCCACCACCTGTGGGGTAATGTGGCCATCCTGGCTGGCAAAGATACCCAGCACCTCACAATCAAGCTGCTTAAGCCTTTGCACGTCCTGCTCGGGCATACCATAGTAAATCACGCAGGCTTCGGCTTGGTCTCCTGCCAGTATAGCTGCCTGCAGGCTCCAACCGCCGCCAAAGCACCAGCCAATGGTAGCAATTTCAGCATCTTTTCCGGCAAGGTTCAAGGCTCCCTTAATAATTGACCTGGCTCGTTCTTCATCTACTGCCTGTACATACTGCTGCGCTTCTTCCCGCGTGCTGGCCACTTTTCCGTCATACAGATCAAGTGCCATCACATTTACCCCTTTTAATTCTTTAAAGTACCTTTCAGCTTCACGTTTAATATGATCGTTGAGGCCCCACCACTCATGGATTACCAGCAAATATTTGTTGCTGTTACCGGGAGCCATATAAACAAAAGCCCTGGCTTTTTTGCCATCGGGCGTGTTAAAGCCTATTTCCCTGCCATCGGTGGTCTGGTGGGTGTACGCCAGGGGTTCTTCATGGCCTGCGGTAAAATCTGCATCACTGGCAAAACCTGCAAAATGTGCTGTTGCAGAGGCATGGGGTGAGCTCCCATGGGCCTCATGCGTATGTTCAGCGCCTGGGGCTGTGAGGCTGCCGCCAGCTTTTTCTCCAGCTTTTTTCTTACTAATGCTGCAGCAGCTGCTTTGTGCCAGGGCATTGCCTGCCACTAAAAGGCAAAGGCTTATCATAATAATGTAGCGCATATAAAATGTTTAAATAAGCGGTTTATCCGGGCAGTGTAGCCGCTGCAACAGATCAGCAGTCCCGCTGGGGCAGGCAGCCGCTGTGGTAAAAATAGAAGGCCAGGCTTTAATCCTGTACTACCACTATTTAACTATTTTGTACCAATCTTCCACCATGCCTGAAGGTTATACTATACAAGGGCAGGCTTAAGCTCTCTGATGTAAACGATGTAGTCGCTGGCGGGTGGCTGTATTTTTTCCTGCTGAAGCAGGCTTGCTATCTGTGCCCTGTGGTGGCTGCCGTGGTTCACCATGTGTGTGATGATATCATCCAGGCGGGTGCTGAATGATTCTCCTTTTGAATTCTTATAAGTTGCTTCCTGATCAAAGTCATCACTACTGCAGTTGTTCAGATATTCTATCCATTGGCTGCTGTTTTCTTCCAGCATAAGGGGCAGTGTTGCGTTTGGATAAATCTCCCACATGCGCTGAACGGGTGCAACTACCCCTTTAACCCGGCACAGCCATATTTCTTCTGCGGTTAATAAGTGGCTAAGCAGCAGAAACACTTTATTGTTGACCACTGTGTTTTCCTGCATGCAGCTCAGAAACCTCCTGTTTGCCCAGGTATTATAATTAAGTAATTTAAGGATATGCGCTTTCATATCTGTTTGTACGGTAACAATGTCTCATCGTTAAACCGGGCAGCAAGATTTATACTTAAGATAACACTAAGAAAAAGTTGATTGGTCAGGCCGCCTGGTCTGATGAAGAGAGTTGGCGAAAGTTAGGCCGCTGCGAAGGGTTGCGCTGCTTAAAGCTGCGAACTACTTCTCCTTTGCTGATCAGAAATACGCCTGGCATCCGGAAGTAATCTTCCTGCACACTGTTATTCGCTGCTTTCTGCCGGGGGGTCCGTTTCAACAAATCTATAATACTAACACTCCAGCTTAGCAGCCGGGTTAAGCTTCCCTGCTTCAGGCCAAAGGCATTGTACATAATACCGTTAGGGTCGCTTACATGATGCAGGTCCGCAAGCTCATACTTCTGCAGCACATTACTGGCTTCATTTACCTCTGCCAGGTGAATTAGCACAATCTGGGTGCCCTGCCGCTCAATGATCTTACGCTGCTGGTGAATATCTGCAAGGGTTTCGCGGCAAAAGTTGCTCCCGAGCCTGCGAAGAAACACAAGCATGGTGGGGCGCTCATTAGATAGCTGCAGCACGCTTTTGCCCCGCTGGGTTCTAAACCGGCTTAAGGTTTTGGATAGTGGCTCCTGATAGGCATGAGCCAGGGCCTGTGGCTGCTGACGGGCTTTCGCAATCTGGTGCAGCACTGCAACCATCAATCCGCACCAGCCCAGGGCTATCAGTAGCCACAGCAGTAAAGCCGTATACTGCCATAACATGCCTCCTGCTATAACAGCCAGCTGCACAGCAAATATCAGGTTTGCTATCAGCCCCATCATCAAAACAGCTTTATTACTAAAAGGGTTAATGCTAACGGCTATATACCCTATACCAAGCGTAGCCAGCAAAATACCATACATTTGTATTGCCTGTAACGATAGCAAAAGTGCATTTCCAAAAAATAACGCTCTGCTACCCTCCGGCATTAGCATAAAAGTTGCTGCCAGTAGTAAGTTTACAACTCCGCCTCCAAGCAACAGAGGCCGAACCCAGGTAGGTACCTTTCTCATAGGTTTATCATTACATTGCCAAAGGCAGGGGCCTTGTGTGAGGCATCAGGATTACTTGAAAAATTCACTCGCTCTCAGGAGCGGGTGCACCAGAACATCCATGACATTGCTTAATACCAGACTTTATAAAAAATGCCGGGCTTGAATTTTGCGATGTAAAAAGCTGTCTTACCTTCTCCACTTGCTCCGCACCACAGACAAAAACTTTAATTTCTTTAGTTGGCTCTGCCAAAAAACTTCAATGGACTGGCCTGTTTTTGTACAGGAAATAGAATTTATAAAAGCAACATAAATCTACTCTTAAAAAAATACTTTCAAAACTTTCCTTACAATATTCTTACTATATTAATACTTTCTGTACCACTAACCATCACATCCATACTGATATAATCATTTCTTAACCTTGCTTTTGCGTTATTTTAATATCTGAACCCTTTGCCTAATGCCAACAGAAGCAAAAGTGTAGCGCAGCCCTCTCAACATACAAGCAGTATAAACATTTGATGAGCTGTTTCATTAAGCATGAACCACATGCTGTCTCCTGTCTGTAATCACAAGCTCCACAAAAAAAAGCAGCCCCGGAAACTGGCCTGGGGCTGCTTTTGCATTTAATCAGGCCCGGTAAAAACCAGACCTGCTAATTTATTAAACCTGATTTAGTGCCTGCTAGGAGGAGGCACCCAGGAATGCTGCTCCAACTACAGCAAACACAAGAATGTAAAAAGCAATGGCTATTACCGATAGCAATAGCGCAGCCTTTGCCCAGTTAGCTTTATTAGGATTGGCATTATCGCCAAAAGCCCAAACAAAAAGCATAACAAAGCCAACAATCGGAACAATCATAATCAGTGAGGTAATCAACCAGTCTTTTACCGACATTACAGGAGCCATCTTTTCAGATGGTGCAGTCATAGTAGCGTTCATAATTTCTAAAGGTTAAGGGTTAGAGGTTAATAAAGGGTGAGCTTTAAACTATATTAATAATAGATATATTTGCCAATATTAACAACAAGCAAAACAATTACATACTCCATGTATGGAACACATGATTAATGTACCGCAACCCCAAGAAATTACTTCCAGAGAGAAAGAACAAAGCCTTGCCGCTTACCTGATGATGTTTGCAACGGCAGCTGCTGGTTTACCTGTTCCTTTCCTTAATCTGATTGCTTCATTCGCTTACTTCTACTTCACTAAATCTACCAGCCGCTATGTTTATTTCCACTCGCTGCAGTCGCTGCTAAGCCAACTGCCTGTGAGCCTTATGAATAGCATTGCCGTTTTCTGGGCAATCAGGATCATCTTCTTTGATGCTCTTTTCTCAGATCCTTATAAAGGATACCTGGCAGTAGTAGTGCTCGCCAATTTGGTATATGTGCTTTTTAGCCTTGTTGCTGCCGTAAAAGCGTACAGGGGCAGAATGTATTATTTCATATTCTTCGGAAGAATTTCCTATCTGCAGGCCTTTAAGTACAGAAACGAAGAGCCGGAGTATGTAGCGCAAAACCTGCCGCCCCGCCTATGAAAAGGATTTTTCGTGATGTTGGCATACTGTTGGCTGTATTTGCAGGGCTGTGGCTGGCCTTCTCCTACTCCTTTTCCAACTTTTTTCAGGAACCGGTAAACAGAGATCAGGAGCAGGAACAAAAACTGGCTCTTTACCTGCATGAACATTTTCTACAGGAGCATGATACCCTGCAAGACAATAGATTGCAGGTTGTAGTAGATTCTATCAACAACCGCCTGACAAAAGCTGCCGGCAAACCCGGCGGGCATTTCAAAATCTATCACCTGAAAGAAGATTATCCGAATGCCTTTGCAACGCTCGATGGCAACATCTACCTCTACCAGGGCATGGCCAGACTTGCCCAAACACCAGAGGTATTGGCGGCCGTGCTGGCTCATGAAATGGGGCACCTGCTACACAATGATTTTCAGAGCAGGCTAAGCAGAGAAATAGGTATGACGGCCCTACTGGCTATTTTCAGCGGAGGCAATACCCAAACTATCTCCGAGCTGGGTAAAACAGTGCTGGGACTGCAGTATGACCGCCAGCAGGAAACGGAGGCCGATGCTTATGCCAGTGAGCTGTTGCAGAAAGCAGCCATCGATCCGGATCGCCTCACTCAGCTCTTTCTTAAATTACAGAGAGCCGAAACCATGCACACGCCTGAGGCCTTTAGCTTTCTGCTCACGCATCCTCATCTTAGCCACCGGATAGAACAGGCAGCCATCTACACTGCCGATAGCAGCTTTACAGAAAGACCCTTCGGTCTTGACTGGCAGGCTACAAGCACAAAGGCCAGATAGGGCTACTGTAGAAAAAATAAACTACTCAACCCGCCCGCCATACTGGTTAACAGCCTGCTGGCACAGCTCAGCAAATGTGGCCCTGAAAAATTAAGAAAGTGAAATACGGCAGCGCCAGCAGATAACACATATGATCTGCAGCTTTTACACCGGTACTTTTTGCGGCAAAACAGCACAAACGACAAAGCAGGCCATAAGCCTGCTTTGTCAGTTAACCATTTTGGCCAGTGGATTAGCCGTTCTTCTTTTCAGTTACCTCGTTACGAACTTCCTGAGCTATGTTCTTAAGCTCTTGCATATGCTTACGAAGACGAGTACCTGCAGCCTTGTTTTCTTTGTTATAGAACTTATCTGCATCGTCTCTTGCATCACGTATCAGTTGTTCGAGTTTTTCGATTTTCTCCATGTTCTGTGAATGTTTTGGTTAAAAATAATACTATAAGATCGTGTATAAGGTTTTCAAATATATAAGAAAGGTTGATAGCAGCGCTGTTTAAAATGCGTTTTCTTTTGTTTTTAGAGCTTTTAACACCGAAAAAGGGCATGTTGTTCTTCAAACCGGCCCATCTGGTGCAATCTTTAGGACTTTTACCAACTTTTTTTGCCATTGCAGAACCCTCTCAATATAGTTTTAAGGCATATTGGCATACCGCAGATATTGGACAAAAAAAAGCTGCTCCCTTTCAGAAGCAGCACCACAGGCCCATAAAGAACCATTAGTCTCAGCGTTATCAGGCAGCCACTTTCTTAGGGCTTTTACTACCTTTCGGATAGGCATATGCCTTGCCTTCCATAAGCTTTAACACATCGGCCATTACCGAAGCACCTGTAGGTAAAGCACCCGCCCCTTTACCGGTAAAAAGTTGCCTGCCGCTGTAGCGCAAATCTACCTGCACAGCGTTCAGCTCATGTTCTACGCCAAAGAGTGCATCATCCGGGCCTACTGCCTCAGGCTTTACACTTGCCAGCAGCTGTCCGTTTACCAGCTTAAGCCTTCCTACCAGCCTTACACGCTGTCCCTGCTGCTGTGCTGCTTCAATAAGGGATACAGGCAAATCAGAAATGCCCTGCACTTCTACTTCCGCGGGTTGCAGTATTTTACCGAATGCATGCCTGGCCAGCAGGCAAAGCTTGTAACATGCATCCCAGCCATCAACATCAGAAGCAGGGTTTGCCTCCGCAAAACCAAGCCGCTGTGCCTCCCGCAGGGCATGTTCATAGCTCCAGTGCTGCAAACGCATTTGTGTTAATATATAATTGGTGGTGCCGTTCAGGATAGCGCTGATCTCTTCTACCGGCTCATGCAGGGGCTCATCCAGCAGGTGTAAAATAGGAATAGCGCCAGCCACAGCAGCTTCGTATCGGAAGGGTGTACTGGTTTCCTGCTGCAGGGCCAGCAGCTCAGGCAGGTGCAGGGCCAGCATTTTTTTGGAGGCAGAGGTTACAGGCAGCCAGCGCTGCAGTGCTTCTTTTACAATATCAAAAGCCGGCTCAGTTTCGCTGATGGCTTCTACAATCAGGTCAATTTCCGGATCTTCAAGAATATCCTGGGGGTTAAGGGTAAACAGTTCCGGCGGCCCCGACCGCTCTTTGTTAGGGTTACGCACACAAATGCGGCGCACCTCTATGGGCAGTTTTTGTTCCTGCACAATCTGGTAAAACCCCTGCCCCACCGTACCAAAACCAAACAATCCTATTTTCCAATGCCTCTCCATATGTATTCAATAAGTGATTTAGTGAATGAAGAATCCGCTCCGGCAAACTACTGCCCTGACGCATCCATTCATGCTATCAGTAATCTGCTATATTTATAAATCTATCTTTTCGTGTTTAACTACCTCTTCCCTGAGTTGTGGAAAATGGTGCTGAATGGCTGCTGCTATCGCTTCTGCCTCTACCAGGAAACCATCGTGCCCATACACAGAAGAAATAACCCGCAAACTGGCTCCGGGAATATGGCTTGCCAGAAACTCCTGCTCATGCACAGGAAACAAAATATCAGAATCAACACCCACTACCAGCGTTTTGGCACTAACACCTGATAGGGCTGCTGCTGTACTGCCCCTGCCCCTGCCAACCTGGTGCGAATCCATAGCCTGCGAAAGGCGGTAATAGGTAAATGCATTAAAGCGGTTAACCAGCTTTTGCCCCTGGTACCGCTGATAAGTGGCCGCGCGGTAATTTTCGAGCTTGTCTGCATCGGTAGTAGCCTCTGCCTGGCGTTCGTTATAAATTTGCCAGGTTCTGTACGAAAGCATGCCAATGCTGCGCGCCACCTTTAAGCCGCTTTCGCCAGCCCGGGGGCTTTTTTGTAACCAGCTGGCATCTGCCTCAATAGCCATGCGCTGGCTTTCGTTAAAAGCAATACCCCATGGAGAGTGCCAGGCATTGGTTGCCAGCAGCACCAGGCGCTCTACATCCTGAGGATTTGAAATAGCCCACTCCACAGCATGCTGACCGCCCAGCGAACCACCAAGCAATAAGCTAATGCGGCTAATGCCTATATGTTCCTTTAAAAGCTGAAAAGCCCTTACAATATCGCGGTTGGTAAGCACCGGAAAGCTGTGGTACCAGGGCTCACCCGTCTGCGGATTGAGGCTCAAAGGACCTGTAGAGCCATAGCAGCCTCCCAGCACATTGGCACAAATAATAAAATAGCGGGCAGGATCCAACAGCTTACCCGGACCCACCAGGCCTGGCCACCACTCCTGTGGTTCAGCATTACCTGTAAGTGCATGGCAAACCCACACCACATTATTGCCTTCCCTGTTCAGCGTACCGGCAGTGGTATATGCCAGTTCAAACCCTGGCAGGCTTTCTCCTCCCTCCAGCTGAAAAGGAGCCGTATGTTTATAAACTTTCAACATTTATTACACTCCCCTGGTACTGCTCTTCAGAAGCAAGCATTTATCGGAGACATTTTTAATTCTTTAACTGATTTCCTGTTGCTCCAGCTAACCATTTACTGCCGGAAAATGGCCGGCAGTAAATGGATGCAGGAGAAAAGGCTATGCTAACACAGGTTTAGATACTGCAGCAAATGCCTGTTCCAGGTCTGCCTTGATATCATCAATATGCTCTATTCCAGCCGATATACGCAGCAGGTTAGGATTTACACCCGCACTTTGCTGCGCGGCTTCGCTTAGCTGCTGGTGCGTGGTAGAGGCCGGATGGATGACAAGTGTTTTGGCATCGCCCACATTGGCCAGGTGACTTATAAGCTTTAAGCTGTTTACAAAACGCTCGGCACGCTCTTTACCGCCCTTAATGCGGAAGGTAAATACACCGCCAAAGCCTCTTTTGAAATATTTGTTTGCAAGCTCATGGTAGCGGCTGCTTTTAAGGCCGGGATAGTTAACCGCCTCTACTTCGGAGTGCTGCTCCAGCCACTGCGCCAGCGCCAGGGCATTTTGCACAGTGCGGTCTACCCGCAGGCTTAAGGTTTCAAGCCCCTGCAGTAAAAGAAAAGAGTTGAACGGGCTAAGCGCCGGGCCAAAATCGCGCAAACCTTCTACCCGTGTGCGAATGGCAAATGCTATGTTTGGCAGCCCAAGGGGATTACCTTCTCCGAATACCTGCCAGAAATTCATGCCGTGATAGCCTTCGGAAGGCTCTGAAAACTGCGGAAACTTACCGTTGCCCCAGTTATAATTGCCACCATCTACCACAACACCGCCAATTGAGTTACCATGGCCGCCAATCCATTTGGTAGCAGAATTTACCACCACCGCAGCGCCATGCTCCAGCGGGCGGAACAGGTAACCACCGGCGCCAAAGGTATTATCTACCACCAGCGGAATATCATACTGTTTGGCCAGGGCCGCAATGGCCTCAAAATCCGGAACGTTAAATTCCGGGTTGCCCAGGGTCTCAATATAAATAGCTTTGGTCTTATCGTCGATCAACTGCTCCAGGCTGTCGGCATGGTCGTCTTTGGCAAAACGTACTTCAATGCCCAGGCGCTTAAAAGATACTTTAAACTGGTTATAGGTGCCCCCATACAAAAATGGTGAAGTAACAAAGTTATCGCCTACCCCTAAAATATTAGTCAGGGCCAGAAACTGTGCCGCCTGTCCGGAGGCTGTTGCCACAGCCGCCACACCACCTTCAAGCGCAGCAATGCGCTTTTCAAATACATCGGTGGTGGGGTTCATAATGCGGGTATAGATATTACCAAATTCCTGCAGGGCAAAAAGTTTGGCACCATGCTCGGCATCGCGAAAGGCATAAGAGGTGGTCTGGTAAATGGGTACGGCACGGCTGCCGGTAGTAGGATCAATATCCTGGCCTGCATGCAGTTGCAGAGTTTCGAAACGGAGAGAATTGGTTTGATCAGACATAATGATAATAGTTTGAGAGCAAAAGGTTTAGCTAAAAATTAGATTGGCGGATTTTGAAGCGGCTGTAGCGCCTACAGTAGAAAATACTGCACTGGCAGGCCAGTGGTCAGCGCAACAGAAAAAAGGGGGTTACCTACAACAGCAACAACAAGAGTTGCAGGCACAGCAAGTGTGCATGCTAATAGCTGCTTGTGTAAAGCGACGAGAAGATAATGGTGCTGTAAGCGCGTTGTGGTTTTTCATAACTGTAACGATTTATATTCTCCCGGTTTTTCGGGATCAGGATTTAGCACCGTTGCCCATGGTGGGCAGGGTTGCTAGCGCTTCAAAGAGCCTGTCTCTCTGCGCTTCTGTATAAATCAAAGCAGTCCAAAAGGAAGACTTGACCATGCAAACCTACTACACCCTTGTTATCAAAGCAAGCGTAGCAGCATAAAAAATTATAGCCAAACTGTTGAAGTACCCTGATCGTTCGTATATTTAATCTTACTTTTTATACCGGTAATACATGAAAAAGTTGCCACTTTTATCAATGCTCCTGATTTCATTACTGTTACTTACAGCAGAACAATGCAGCGAAAGCAGCGGTGATCATAAAATGCCCGATAGTCTTATGGGCACCTGGATACACTCTCATGAAGAGGACTACTCCGGCTATCAGGTATACCGGCACCCTAACTTTAGCTTTCCTCCATCCCGTGGCAGAGAAAGGTTTGATTTACGTGCCGACGGGCGTATTTATTACTATGGCATAGCGCCCAATGATGGTGCCGCAGAGCTGGTTGAAGGAAAATGGATGCCCCTTAACGAGCGCACTATTGAGGTAACACTACCGGGCAATATAGAAAACGAATTTTCTGCGGAGCTTATCGAAATGGCAAACGACAGGCTTGTAATTCGCAAGCTGCCAAACTAAGAACTGCTAAAAAAGTGGTAGTGTACCACCACGCCTGAAACGGCTAAGATTGTATGGAGGCATTTGTTTATCTGCCATAAATTTTCTTTTGGCAGCTCTGAACAGCTGTTTTATGTTTTCTGCCTCATGCCCCTGGCCACTGATGCGGCGGCCCCACCTGCTATCCTGCACATCGCCGCCATGCAGGGCGCATATGCCATTCCATACCTTATTGGCCCTGTCTGGAAAGTTCTTTTCCAGCCACTCTTTAAAAATAGGGCCTACCTGTCCGTTTAGCCGCACTACCGTATAACCGGCTGTTAGGGCACCGTGCTCAGCAGCCTGCTTTACCAGCTCCCAAACCTCATGGCTGTTAAGGCCCGGAATAATGGGTGCCGTCATTACCCCGCAGGGTATGCCAGCTGCTGTTAACTGCTGCAAGGTTTGCAGGCGACGCTGGGCTGTAGCGGTACGGGGCTCCATTTTACGCCTTAGCTCTTCCTGCAGGGTGGTAAGGCTAATGTATACATGCACCAGCCCCTCTGCGGCCAGCGGCTCTAGAATATCCAGGTCTCGCAGAATTAAGCTGTTTTTAGTGATAATGCCAACCGGATTACCCCACTTCAGGCACAGCTGAAGCATTTTGCGGGTTAGCTGAAAAGTACGTTCGGCTGGCTGGTAGCAATCTGTATTACCCGATAAGGAGATAGAGGCCGGCTGCCAGCCTTTGGCCGCAAAAGCTTTTTCCAGCAGCTCCGGCGCATTTTTCTTTACAATGATCTTGCTTTCAAAATCGAGGCCGGCACTGTAGCCCCAGTACTCGTGCGAGTTGCGGGCATAGCAGTATATACAACCATGCTCACAGCCCTGGTAGGGGTTTACAGAATTCATCATGCCCAAATCAGGGCTCTTTACCTCATTGATGATCTGCCGGGGATTTTCTGTAAAAAACTGCGTAGGCCGGGCTGCATCGGTCCATTCGTCTATTCCTTCCGGATGCTCCAGCCCCTTACCCAGATTACTAAATCTGTTGTCTGGATTTGACTGCGCACCTCTTCCGGATAGACTACTCATGCTAAAAGCTAATATATTTAGTGAAATTGCTAAAAAAATTTGGTTGTTCCGGCCTCGCCTCCGACTAATTTTTACTTTTTCTTTGTTGTTCCTGTAGCACAATACTTTAAGATGAAGTTCGGAAAGCTCGAAAATATTGAGGGAGTTGACTTTAGAATGGCCCCCTCCCACCCTATCAATCAGAAAATATTACCCGGCAAAGCTGCTGCTACACCGCGGGTGCAACCGCGGGTGCATGTTGGCTGTTCGGTGTGGGCTGAAAAAGGCTACAAAGGCAGAATTTTTCCACCCAAAACACCTCAGCGTTCCTTTCTGGCTGAATATGCAAAGCAGCTGCCTACGGTAGAGCTGAATGGCATGCACTATTACCTGCCACGGCCCGAAGTGGTAGAAAGCTGGAAGGCTGCCGTGCAGGAGGGATTTCTATTTTGCCCAAAGGTACCGCAGTTCATCAGCCACCGGCGGTACATGCTGGGAAATCCGGAAATGACTGATGAGTTTCTGCTGCGCCTTGCTGCACTGGAAGGTTTCCTGGGCCCCTGCATCCTGCAGTTGCCCCCCTATTTTGGCCCGGAGCGCCTGCCCCAGCTGGAAGAACTGCTTACGTTTATGCCCGATGATGTTGAGCTGGCCCTTGAGCTGCGGCACCCTGCATGGTTTGCAGATCCTGTTGCGCAGGATGAGGTGTTTGCCCTGATGGAAGCCTGCGGAGTGCATCCTGTTGTTGCAGATGTTGTCGGAAGGCGCGATGCGCAGCACATGCGTTTAAGCAGCCGCAAATTACTGATCCGCTTCAACGGCCATAACCTGCACCCCACCGATTACGAGCGGCTGGATGCCTGGGCGCTGCAGCTGCAGCAATGGCTTGAGCAGGGCCTGGAGGAGGTATTCATCTTTATGCATCAGTCTGAACAAGGCTATGGCGCCGACCTTGCCCGTTATTTTATCAGAAAAATGAATGCCTTAAACCCGTACCTCAGGCTGAAAGAGCCGGTTTGGTATGGCGATAGTGCAGCACAGGAAAGGCTTTTCAGCTAGAAAGAGGAGCAGCATTTTAAAACAAAAACCCCACGCGATGGTGGGGTTCTGGTGCTGGTTTAAGCACTGCTATAGCTTTGCAGCTTCGTTCATATTAACGGTAAGCACTGGTACGCTAGCTTCGCGTATTACATCTTCGGCAACACTGTGGCTAAGCAGGGCAGAGAGTCCCTCGCGCCCGTGGGTGATCACGGCAATCAGGTCTGCTCCTACCTTTGCCGCATAGCGCTTAATACCATCTTCGGTATCATTATCTTCTATTGCTTCTATGGTGTAGTTGGCTAATCCCTGTTTCATGGCATATGCCTCAACATCTGAGCGCCGCTGCGCTACTTTGCCACTTTTGGTTACATATACCAGGTGCAGGTGTGCCCTAAGCTTGTCTGCCAGTAGTTTAATGTGGCGCAGACCGTTGTAGGCCTTGTCATTCATGTCGGTAGCCAGCACTATATTTCTGATGTCTTCAGGCCTGTCGGTTACTTTGATGGTAATTACCGGCACCTTGGCTATTCTGATAACCTGTTCGGTATGGTTGCCCACAAAATACTCTTCAAAAGTATTTTCACCACTGGTACCCATTACAATAAGGTCTGGCTTGTGCTTGTTCATAAAAGCATCTACCACCTCCTGCATGGGGCCTACCTCTAGATAGGGCGTAATACGCACGCCGCTGCTTTCATAACCAGCAGCCAGTTCCTGGAGTCGTTGCTTGTTTTTGCGGATCAGGGCAACCATAAAGTGGTCTTCTTCACGGTTATCTGTATAGTAAATATCGCCGGTGGCAGAGAACTCCCGCCCCTGTGGAGGCAGCTCGGTGTTCAGCAATAGTACTTCGGCGCCACCCATTTGCCGGGCCAGGCGCACGGCTCCTTCCAGGCCATGTTTTGCGATATCAGAAAAGTCGGTCAATACCAGAATGCGTTCCATAGTAATAGTGTTTGTGATAATAGTATAGTGCCAGTGTTTTGGTTTAATTTTATTCGGCGCTGGCCGGTTCTATAGACCCAACACCACTTACCTGGCGCTGAATGTTCTGCGGATTTCCCCTGTAGCGAATACCGCCAACACCGCTTACTTTTGCCTGCAGGTTATCGGTTACATACACTTCTGCACTGCCAATGCCGCTGAGGCTTACGTTGGCATCACGCACCCGCAGCTCATAAGCCTCCAGGTTACCGGCACCGCTTAAATCGGCATCCAGCTGCCGGGCAGCCCCCTGAAAGTTTACCGAAGATGCACCGGAAAGCTCCAGCTCCAGCTTTCTTACCTCCATTTCCAGGTCTACTACGGCGGCGCCTCTTACCTCAATTTCCAGGTTTCTGGCCTCTACCGTGCCTGTGTTGGATATATTGGCAGCGCCACCAATTTCCAGCCTCTCCAGCTCGGGGTAGCTGATGCGTAGGGTAACACCATCAGAACCCTCTATGTTTTTAGTGTTGCTGATCCTGAGTGTATTCCGGTTTACCTCTGTCTGGATAAGCGGCATCAGGTTCTCATCTGTTACGATGGTTAAACCGGGCGCTCCCTGCGCTAACTCAATTGAATAGTTACCTTCAATTTTAATAGTAGAAAATTTTTCGAGGCTGCGTTGTTCTTCTACAACCGTACCATTGCCCTCTTCTGCTCTCTCGTTAGAGCCACAGGCAAAAAAAAGGGGTAAAAAACCCAACCAAAAGAATCTCTTAATCATAAAAACTTCGTATGTCTGTTGAAAAATACGCGAAGTGGCTGCAAAAAACAATGATCTCCATCAGAAGAACAATAAATGCGGCCGTGTTGTTGGAGGCTAAGGATGGTGTACTTGGCAGTTGAGATTGGTAATCTGCTGCCGAAAACCTATTTTTACGCCACAATCTAAAAATCTATACTGCTATGACAGCATATCCTTCTGCAGTAAAAAGCGCTGCACATACAATAGCCCGCGATGAAGTTGTTTTTTCCCTGATCCGGGAGGAGCGCGAGCGCCAGGAACGCGGCATTGAGCTAATTGCTTCCGAGAACTTTACCTCCCCGCAGGTAATGGAGGCTGCCGGTAGCGTATTAACTAATAAATATGCAGAAGGCCTGCCCGGCAAACGCTATTACGGCGGCTGCGAGGTGGTAGATGAGATTGAGCAACTGGCTATTGACCGCCTGAAAGAACTGTTTGGTGCCGCATGGGCCAACGTACAGCCACACTCAGGTGCACAGGCCAATGCTGCTGTAATGCTGGCCTGCCTTAACACCGGCGATACTATTCTGGGCTTTGACCTTAGCCACGGCGGCCACCTTACCCACGGTTCTTCTGTTAACTTTTCGGGCAAGCTGTACAACCCTGTTTTTTATGGTGTTGAAAAAGAAACCGGCCTTATTAGCTGGGATAAGGTAGAAGAAATTGCAAAAAAGGAAAAACCAAAGATGATCATCTGCGGTGCTTCTGCTTATAGCCGCGACTGGGACTATGCGCGCCTGCGCCAGATTGCCGATGCTGTTGGTGCCCTGCTGCTGGCGGATATTTCTCACCCGGCCGGCCTCATTGCCAAAGGCCTGCTGAACGACCCGCTGCCCCACTGCCATATTGTAACCACCACCACGCATAAAACCCTGCGCGGACCCCGTGGCGGTGTTATTATGATGGGCCAGGATTTTGAAAACCCCTGGGGACTGAAAACTCCTAAAGGTGAAGTGCGCATGATGTCGTCGCTGCTGGATGGCGGCGTATTCCCGGGTACACAGGGCGGTCCGCTGGAGCACGTTATTGCAGGCAAAGCGGTAGCTTTTGGCGAAGCCCTGTCTGACGAATACATGCACTATACCCTGCAGGTAGTTAAAAATGCCAAGGCCATGGCCGAAGCGTTTGTAGCAAAAGGGTATAACCTGGTATCGGGCGGTACCGATAACCACCTGATGCTGATTGACCTGCGCAACAAAAATGTAAGCGGAAAGCAGGCCGAGAATGCATTGGTGAAGGCCGATATTACCGTTAATAAAAATATGGTGCCTTTTGATGATAAGTCGCCATTTGTAACCTCCGGATTTAGGGTAGGCACACCTGCCGTTACCACCCGTGGCATGAAAGAAGAGCATATGGGCCGCATTGTTGAGCTTATTGACCGCGTGCTGATGAACCACGACAAGGAAGAGGTGCTTGAGCAGGTGAAAGAGGAGGTAAATGCGTGGATGAAGGAATTCCCGCTTTATAAATAAGCTTGTTGAAATTAGATAGGATTTAGGGGGAGTATTTTAGTGGCAGCAACACAAGAGATGTCGTTCATAGACCACCTGGAAGAACTCAGGTGGCATCTTATTCGCGCCCTGGCAGCTGTATTGGTTTTTACCATTGCAGCTTTTCTGGCGAAGGATCTGGTATTTCATGATATTATACTGGGCCCCTCGCGCACCGACTTCTGGACCTACCGGATGATGTGTAAATGGGGTGCCTATGTAGGATCTGATGCTTTGTGCATCGATGAGCTGCCTTTTATCCTGCAAAGCAGGGAAATGTCGGCCCAGTTTGCCATGCACATTACCACCTCTTTTGTGGTGGGGCTTATTTGTGCTTTCCCCTATCTTTTCTGGGAAATATGGCGCTTTGTAAGTCCGGCACTCTATGATACCGAACGTAGCCTAAGCACAGGGGCCGTATTCTTTGTTAGCCTGCTCTTTATGCTGGGTACGCTGTTCGGCTATTACCTGGTTGCCCCGCTCTCCATTAACTTTCTGGCCCACTACCAGGTAGATCCCAGCATTGTTAATGAGTTCGATATTAACTCCTATATTTCTACCCTTACCATGCTGGTGCTGGCCTGTGCGCTTATGTTTCAGCTCCCTATGGTAGTTCTCTTTTTAACAAAGCTTGGTGTAGCTACTCCTGCATCCATGCGGGCCTATCGTAAAATCTCTATTGTTATTATTCTGGTAGTTTCAGCTGTTATTACGCCTCCCGATGTTACCAGCCAGATCCTGATTGCACTGCCGCTGATGCTGCTTTATGAAATCAGCATATACTTAAGCGCCATTATTTTGCGCCGCGAGCGTAAAAAGGAAGTAGCAGAACTTAAAGCCCTTGAAGAGCGGGAGCGTATCAGGGAAGAGCAGGAGCAACTGAAAGAGCCTAAAAAACAGTTGCCACTTGATCAGCAGTTCGATTAAAGCATCGGCAAGAGGCTGCTAATCCAGGAGATGGGCAGGAGGCAGTCTGCTTCACCACTAAATAACTGGTACTTCGCTTACCGCCGCCTGCATACCCTAAAATCAAAAAGCTGCACCGGACTTTTCCGGTGCAGCTTTTTGATTTTGTAACAGCTGTTGCAGCAGTAAGCGCAACTAGCCTCCTGTGCATCAAGCTGTTAAGCTTATTTGAAGTTATGGCCTTCGAGCTGAATCATCAACGTATCGCCAGTGGCCAGCTGCTGATGTATCAGCTGATTTAAATAGTTATTCATGCGGCCTTGCACTTCTTTGCCATCATTTGTTTTCAGATAATAATTGATCATGGGAAACTGCAGTTCACCAACGCCTACAGTTGCATATTGCTCTGGTAATGTTTTTATCTGATACTCGTAATCTGCATCTGCAGGTGCTGATTCTATTTTATAATAGAGTGGCTTTTTAACACCCATTCTGGTAATCACATCTAAGGTAGTATTGGTGTTTGTGGGGATTTTTAAAGTATCCACTCCTCTGAGCAGTAAAACACCACCATTATCTGTAAGCTGGTAATTGTAGCGGGTAGCATCCATACCAGGCGTTAGCGTGGCAACACCATTATCGAAAAACAAAGTCTGCGGCTGAGCTGGCAATGAAGTGTTCTGCTTCCTGAAACCAGGATTTTTTCCTTCGGCAGTAATACGCTGCAGCATTGGTTTGATCTTGGCAGAATCTCTGGCCCAGCCAAACCAACCGCCTTTAACACCTATATAAATAAAGTCTGTGCTGATGGTAGAGGCAGCATATGTGTTCTTGGGCTCTACAGTGGGCAAAGGGTCTTCGCCCTTAAGACAGGATACAGAAACAGCAGCCAGAAAAGCTGCCATCAAAAGGGGGCGTAAAACGTTCATTGTTGTACTTTAAAATTATGCCAATAAAATTACACAAATAGCCACTGCCCTGCTAACACCTTTGCGTATAAAGCCAAGAAAGAAGTATTTGAAAGCTCAGCCTGCAAAAAATCTTCTCTATAGCATATAAGCTGGTAAAAGCTGCCGGGCTAAGTGCCGTTAATTAACGTACAGCCTCTGCACATTATGATATTTAGCTGCAGAATTATTTATGCTGTGTGGCTGCCTGCAAACTTCTGAACAGGCGTACTCATCTCCTCCAGCACTTCCTTCAGAATATTACAGGCCTGGCGCATCTCTTTTTCCGTCATGCCGGCAAAGCCCAGCCGACAGGCATTTAACTCCCGGCCCGGTGGATTATAGCTTTGCCCATTGGAGAGGTAGAGATTACGGGCTTTACAGGCTTCTGCTACCTTAACCAGCGGATACGCTTCCCTGAATTTTACCCACACCGCCATGCCGCCCTCCGGTTCCTGAAAATCGAGATACTGGCTAAACTCCTGCCTCAGCAGCTGGCAAAAATGCTCCTTACGTTTTTTGTATATGTTCTTGCTCTTACGCAAATATCGCTGCAAGGTACCCTCCTGTATCAGGTTGGCAAGCGCACGTTCTATGATATGATCGCCCTGCCTGTCTATGATGCGGCGGTACTTTACCATTTCCTGTATCAGCGCCTGGGGAGCAACTACAAAGCCTACCCTGATGGTGGGGTAAATTACCTTTGAATAAGATCCTGTATAAATCACCAGGCCATGCCTGTCCATGCTGGCAATGGGCAGCGTTGGTTTGTTTTCGTAATGATAGTCAAAATCGTAATCATCTTCCAGTATGTAGAACTTGTGCTTTTTGGCCAGCTCATACAAATGCAGCCGCCTCTCTGGTGCCAGCATTACGGTTGTGGGGTGCTGGTGGTGAGAGGTGATGTACAGCATACGGATTGGCTGCCGCTGCAACAGGGCTTCCAGGGCCTCCGTATCCAAGCCTTTGCTATCGATGGGAATGCGTACCAGCCTGGCGCCGCATTGCTCAAAACAAAGGTTAGCTGTGCGGTAGTTTAGCTCGCCTATCACTACCGTGTCTCCTGGCTTTAGTGTAGTACGGGCCAGTAAGTAAATGCCCATTACGCTTCCCCTTGAAATAAATACATCTGCCGGTGTTACAGCAAAACCCCTTACCTCATTAAGCTGCTGGCAAACCATCTGACGGAAAAAGGGATCACCCTGGGCATCTGAATAGCTAAACAGCTTCAGCGGGTTTGCTTTTTTGTGAAGCCGGCGATACTCCCGCCCCAATTCCTGCAAAGGGCTAAGCCTGGGGTCTGGAAAACCATCATTAAACTCCAGGGCACATTTATGCACTTCCGGCGCCTCCAGCAGCTGATTCTGGTCCAGCGGAAAAGCCCCTGCCACTGCCACATTCGCTGTAAAAGAGGCTCCATTTTTTAACGGGGTTTCTTCCGCTACGGTAACGATGGGCAGCCGCTCATTAACATAGAGGCCGCTCCGCTCCTTTGCCACCACCCAGCCTTCTGCCTGGAGCTCATCCATGGCCAGGGTAACGGTGTTGCGGTTTAGCCGCAGTATTTCTGCCAGCAGGCGGGTGCCGGGAAGCTTCTGCCCGGGCTTTAGCACCCCCTGCTGTATAAGGCCGGCAAGGCCCTGGGAGATCTGCAGGTATACTGCGCTGGACTTCTCTTTATCGATCTCCAGCAAATTCAGGTAAGGGTAATCCATAACTGGCCTATCTATTATCTATAATCTGGCACATAAAGATAGCCCAGTTGCAGTGTACTTTTGTTAAAAAAAGAGGCTAATATGAAATCAGATGCTACGGCTCTGCTGCTTATTGATGTTCAGCAGGGATTTTACAACGAAAGCTACTGGGGCGGCAACAGAAATAATCCCGGGGCAGAAGCCAACATTCAAAAATTACTGATGCACTGGCGCATGCAGGGGCTGCCTGTTATCCATGTAAAACATGATTCTGTGAATCCTGCATCTCCCTTATACCCCTCCAGCGCGGGCAATGCCTTTATGGACTGTGCGTTACCCGTACCGGGCGAACCGCTTTTTCCAAAGCAGGTAAACAGCGCTTTTATTGGAACATGCCTAAAGGAGTATCTCGATGAAAATCGTATTACTTCGCTCCTGATTGTAGGCCTGATTACGAATCACTGTGTATCTACTACCGCCCGCATGGCCGGCAATTTTGGCTACGAGGTGTTTGTAGCCGAAGATGCAACTGCCACCTTCGACAGGCTAAGCTTCGACGGCACCCTTTACAAGGCACAGGATGTTCACAACATCTCTCTTGCAAATCTTCATGAGGAGTTTGCCACCATTGTAAAAACCGAAGAGATGATTTTACGCCATACTAACATATTGAACCATGCCTGAGCATAATTCCCCCAGCCCCCTTACCACCATCAGCCGCCATGCACACCGCGGCGTATACGAGCGGGAAACAATTTATGCCATTCTGGACGAAGCCATAGATGTTACCATTGCCTATGCTGCATATGGCACTGCTATGGCAGTTCCTACAGGGTTTGTAAGGATAGAAGATAAAGTATACATCCACGGATCGGTTAAAAGCCACTTAATACAGCAGCTCTGCCTGCAGGAAAAAGTTTGCCTTACAGTATCGCTGCTTGATGGTATGGTGCTGGCCAATACCGCTTTTAACCACTCTTTCAACTATCGTTCTGTAGTTGCCTTTTCCAAACCTTTTGAGGTAGAAGACCTGAATCAGAAAATGGAAATCCTGAAAGCCTTCACCGATAAACTGCTGCCGGGCCGCTGGGAGGACGATATCAAAAAGCCTACGCCGGAAGAGCTGAAAATAACGGCTGTACTTGGCTTTTCACTGGAGGAAGCATCGGCTAAGATCAGGGAGGGAGCTGCCGGCAACAACCAGCAGGAAGCCCACAGACAGGTATGGACAGGTTACGTTCCCCTGAGGCGCTACTGGGGCGCTCCTGTAAAAAATGCTGACACAGCTCCTCTGGTAGAGGAACCCCCTTACCTGATGAACTTGTATGCAGGGCAGACCCATTCTTTATAAAATGATAAAAATTCACAGCTAAAAATTAGCTATGACTACTAACTTATAGTCAGTATAGCAATATTTAGTACAAAGGTACTACGCTAGCGATTATCAGAAATGTACAACTGATTAAGGCTTAGTAAAAGCAGTTGTATATCAAAATCAGCTGAGAAAAGTCATGCACAATTGCAGTCCGCTATTCTGTCTGCATGTGAATGTGATCATCGTGGCGTACAGCGCCGCAGCCGTGGAATCTTATTTTGGCGGCTGCCGAAAGACCCAGGCGCTGCTGCAGGTGAGGCTCCAGGAATACTTTACCAATCTCTTTTTGCTCCAGCAGTAACTTTAGCACACGCTTGGTGCGCAGGGCATCAAACTTCAGGTTTGGGCGGCTGCCCATGGTCAGGTATTGAGGGTAGCTGTACTGCCAGTATCCTTTTCCCTGGCATGCTTCTGCTGTGGCCTGTTCATTTTCTGCAGGTCCCTCAAATACGCCGTAGCCACTGCGGCTGGGTATTTCGTTGGTTACCGTACCATCGGGGCGCAGGTAAAAGAAGGCCAGGTCTACCTTGCGGCCATCGGTATGGCTTAGGTGCGGCAGGAGCGGAAATTTTTTAAAGAGCGGAAAGCCGGCATCCAGGTAGTGCAGCTCTGTATTTGGATGCTGCTGGCGCAGCTGATCTGCCACCTCCTGCAGTACCCTACGGGTATTTGGGGTCACGTAGTGACGGTTCAGCAAGGGGTACATCAGGTTTGCCGGCTTAAGCGTAGGCGAGGTAAATACCGGCAGGGGCGTACGGCCAAAATAACCACTGGCAATTGGCAGTACCGCTGCTGTAATCAGCAGGTAAAGGGGCACAAACATCAGCAGTGCCCTGCCAATACGTTTACCCTTCCAGCGGCCGGCAAGTAAGTAACAAAGCAGCCAGATTAACCCTCCTATCTGAGTGAGGGCCGTTAACAGCAGCACTGCCACTGTATGTAAAACAAAGCTGAGTAAACGCATAGGGGCAAAATTGGGCATCTAAATTACATAATAGGTACATAGTATTCCCGGGTGCTCCGCTTTTTATTTACAAATGGCTATCTTCGCTCACACATACTTACCCCACTACTCACCATGAGCAAGAAAATAGCAATTGGAGGCGATCATGCTGGTTTTGAATACAAGCAGCGACTTATTGAGCACCTGCAGAAACAGGGATATCTTGTTGAAGATTTTGGCCCCGGCAGCGACGCCTCTGTCGATTACCCCGACCATACCCACCCGCTTTCAGAAGCAGTAGCCAGCAAGCGCCAGGATCTGGGCATCCTGATTTGCGGCAGTGGCAACGGCGTGTGCATGACGGCCAACAAACATCAGGACATTCGTGCCGGCCTTTGCTGGAACGAAGAAGTTGCTGCCCTTATCCGCCAGCACAATAATGCCAATGTGCTTTGCATACCCGCCCGCTTCGTAGAATTTGAGCAGGCCGTAAAAATTGCAGATACCTTTTTAACAACAGAATTTGAGGGTGGCCGCCACGGGCGGCGTGTAGACAAGATAGCCTGTTAGTTACTCTTCCTGTAGCACCCACACATGGGGAAAGCGGTCAGAGTTTTTGTAACGGCTTTCTATGGTTGGCATACGCTGAAAGAGCTGCGGCACAATACCGGCATCGTCTATAAGCACCTGGGGAGTATCCTGCTGAAAATAGCGGAATGCATCTACCAGGTTATCATAGTAGCCAAGCTCACTCAGCTGTCGGCTGGCCAGGCGCCACTCCAGGTAAGGTGTTGCCAGCTTTGCATGCTGATACAGGCTTACATCGCGCCCCAGGGTAAGAATTCGCTTACCGGCAACAAGTTCTTGCTCCGGTCTGCTGTTTACCAGCAGGCGTTCGGCATTTACATAGGGTTTTATTTCAGGCACCACTCCCAGGTACAACACAGTATGCAGGGCCAGCACCAGTATGGCAAAAAGCCAGAAAATGCCCTCTGCCTTAAGGTGCTTACGCACCAGGAGCAGGTAGTGTGAAATATAGAATGCCCATGCCGGCACCAGCAGCAGCAGGTGGTAAGCAGATTTTTCTGCAGAAAGCACAATGGCAATAATACCCGCTATCAGGGTATAAAACATGATTTGCTGCAGGCGGGTCTGGTAAATAGTGTAGTTGCGGCGGCTAAAATTGTAAAGGCCCACCACAAAAAACAGGGATGGTATTGCCGCCAGTGCCAGCAGGCTTAGGGTGCCCAGGTAGTTATCGCTGCCAAACAGGTTAAGCGACATTAAATAGCCAAAGTAGAAATCCTGCAGGTTATCCTGCCAGAAGAAGTACAGAATAATAATGGCAAGCGGCAGGGCAACACCAATAAAGAGTAAAAGGTACTGGCGGGGCTTTGTACCGGTAAAGATCATGAGGGCAAACAGCAGGGCCGGAAAGAAGGAGAGCGTTGGCAAAAAGAAGCCACCGGCCACGCCTATGTAAGCTCCCAGGAAAAACAGGCTTTCGTCTTTACCCCTGCCCGAAACAACTTTGAAGGCATTGCGTACCGCCATGAGCAGGAAAGTCATGCTCATGAGCGGGGGGGAAAGCAAATAAAAATCGAAGAAAATATGGGCAAGTACCGTATAAATGAGCGCAGGTACGTAAGTATTCTCGTTATAAGCTTTATAATTGAGGAGCATTAGGTTAAACTGCCCTGCCTGTATAAGCACCAGCAACAGTGCCAGTATAGCATGTGCCAGGGGAGCCCTGCCAAAGAGCTCATCGAGCAGCCAGTAAACGGCAGCAGAGAAGGGAGCTGTATTGTCCCAGATGCCTTCGTATAAGCTATCGCCGGCAGAGAGGTTTTCTCCCAAAATCATCCACCCTAACTCTGGTTGTAGTGTGGGTGTCCAGCCCAAAAGGGCGGGTAAGCGTAACACCAGAAGCAATAAGAAAATACCGATAAGCCGGTATGGATCGTTTAAACGGAAGAAGCCTATCACAAACCTATAGTCGTATACCCAAACAAAAACGAAAATAGTTTATTTCTTAGACAAACAACAATCTTGTTATAATATTTGCACCCATGAGTGAAAGCAAACGACAACAGAAATTCAGTCGATTATTACAGAAAGAATTAAGTGAAATTTTTCAACGCGATATTCCACATTTATTCAAAAATACCATGGTTACGATTACCGATGTGCGCGTAAGCCCCGATTTAAGCGTAGCCAAGGCCTTTTTAAGTTTTATGCTTGCTCCCAACCAGCAGCAGTTGCTGGATGTAGTAAATGAACGGAAGGCAGAGGTGAGAAATATGCTTGGGCGCCGCATCCGCAAAGAGGTTCGCCATGTACCCGAACTTGTATTTTTCCTGAATGAAAGTGCAGATTATGCGGCCCATATGGACCGGGTGATCAGCAATCTGGACATACCCCCTGCACCAGACGAGGAGGAATAAAAAACTCAGGATGTAAGACTTTAGATAAGATTGCTTAAAAGCAGTTAAAGATTTATGTCTTGCATCCTGATACCTAAGCCATAAACCTTATAGTCAGCATTCTCCTTGAATCTACCTTTTTACATTGCCCGGCGTTACTTCCGCTCTAAAAAGAAGAAAACTTTCATCAACATCATTTCCATTATCAGCATGCTGGTGGTGGCAGTGGCAACCTGTGCGCTTATTATAGTGCTGTCGGTGTTTAACGGCCTGGAGGACCTGATCCGCTCGCTCTACAACACCTTTGATGCAGAACTACGGGTTGTGGCAGAAAAAGGTAAAACCTTTGAGCTTACCCCCGAGCTGCTGGAGCTTGTGCGAACTACCGAAGGTGTAGAGATTGTAACGGAAGTAGCCGAAGATAATGCCCTGATCCGCTACCAGGATGCCGAAAAAGTAGTAAAGGTTAAAGGTGTTGGCCCTAACTTTCTGGAGCAGGACCGTATGAAGGGCACCCTGCTCCAGGGCGAGCTAAGCCTGCAAAAAGGTACTGTTCCGGTTGCCATTCTTGGTGCCGGCGTTAGAAATGCCCTATCCGTAGCGCTGGAAAACGATTTTTATGTGCTGCGCATATATTACCCCCGTAATGTACGGCCGGGTACCCTAGACCCCAGCAAATATTATGTGCAGCAGAACATTAAGCCCGGGGCTGTTTTCAGCATAGAAAAGCAGTATGATGATAATTATGTGTTTGTGCCCCTGGAGTTTGCCCTTAACCTCTTTAACTACGGCAACCGCCGCAGCTCGCTGGAAATAAAAACCACCGATAAAGTAAGCATTGCAAAGGTGCAGCGGAGGCTAAAGGAGCGCCTGCCGGAAGCTTTTCTGGTACAGAACAGCGATGAACAGCACAGCAGCCTGTTAAAGGCCATCCAGATTGAAAAGCTGTTTGTGTACCTGGCCTTTACCTTTATATTAGGAGTAGCCTCCTTCAATATATTCTTTTCGCTTACCATGCTGGCCATTGATAAGAAGCGCGACATTGCCGTGCTGTATTCCATGGGTGCCACCACTGGCCTGGTACGCCGTATCTTTTTGTACGAAGGTGCCATTATTGCCTTTACCGGTGCCTTGCTGGGCGTGCTGCTGGGTGTTGTAATTGTACTGATACAGGATGAATGGGGCCTGATAGGTATGGGTATGCAAACATCCGTAGAAAGTGCCTACCCTGTTCAGCTTATGTGGACAGACCTGCTCTTTACCGCCATCAGCACTGCACTTATTACCTTACTTGCTTCTTTTCATCCGGCATCACTGGCAGCCCGTACCCCCACTGCACAGCATATTTAGCTTTTTAAGGCATACCTATCAAATAGCGGAACCGCTGTGCAAAGCTTGCTTCATTTATGTTTGGTAAAATCATGGCTAAACAATGAAGCAAGTGAGTATGACATTCTCTAACACAAAACCCTGTCTCAAGTCCCCGGTCTAAATTATTCCCTTAAAAAATAGTGGTATTCTCATAGTTTTTTGCAAAGAATATTTAAATTTAATACCGCTCTAGTCTCTGTATTTCATTTTTTACTATTTTTCGGGGCTGTATCCACTTTTTATTAGATGAAAGTTAGCATCTCAAAGCCTTTTAAACTCATCTATTCGTTGTATGCCCACGAATACCTGGGTTATTTGTTTGAATCGTTTGTGGTTCAGCTCGACGATGCTGGCCAATTATCGTTTCTGCATCAGAATATCTCCTATAAAAATGCTGCTGAATTTGCTTCCGGCCTGGATGAGAAAGACTATGAGCTTATCCGCATTATGGACAGCATGCAGCAGGATGTGGTGATCAAACAATTCTGGAATAAAAAAGTAAATCCAAGTGAGTTTTTTCTGAAGGTGTATGACCATGAAAAAGGAAATAAGCCTATTCAGGAAGAAATAGAACGCTACCTGGAGCACCGCAGGGCGCAAATACTGGAGCGTATGCAGGGCAAGCTGCTGTTTGAAATGGGTAACGATGGCGAACCTGCCTGGCGACAGATACAGGTAATGCCACAACAGGCTACCGTACTTTTTCATTTCAGGCGTAATGAAGTAAGCACCCATTACTTTCCTACTATAAAGTATGGCGGGCAAAAGCTCGATTTTCAGCGCAGGGGAGCCTACCTCGTTTGTAAAGAACCTGCCTGGATGGTACTTAATAACCGACTATACACTTTTGAGCAGGAGGTTGATGGCAAAAAACTGCAGCCCTTTTTACAAAAGCAGTATATAGAGGTGCCCCGTAAGGTAGAGGATACCTATTACCGCCGCTTTGTAGCACCGTTAATCTCACAGTTCGATGTACTGGCCGTGGGCTTCGAGATCAAAGAAGAAACTTATTCGCCACAGCCAGTGCTCACCTTTTCGGAGCTGGCCGAAGCTCAGGCGGCAGAGCTTCTGCTGTACGATGGCAATGGCGGGCACAGCAATGGCGAAACTGTAACTACTGCCAGCGGCAGTAGTGGCAAAATACTCTTTAACCTTTCTCTCCGTTACGGCACTTATTTATTTAAGGCTGATACCAATTCCGACACCAGCGTTCGGGTAGAACAACAGGGCAGCGAATACATCTTCCATAAAGTAAAACGCCATACATCGGACGAAAAGCGCATCTTAAAGCTACTGCGCGATACCGGTCTGGACATCAGGCATGCCCGCACCACCCTACCCAAACAACAGGCTTTCAGTTGGTTAAATATTTATCGCCGCCAGCTCGAGGAGCTGGGCTTTAGCATTGGCCAGAGCGAGGCCGATGGCAAACGTTATTTCCTGGGCGAGTCTTCCATACATATAGAAGTTCGGGAAAACATTGACTGGTTTGATATATACGCAGTTATCCGTTTTGGCCCCTACGAAATTACATTCCAGGAGCTGCGCAAGCACATCATGCGCCGCCAGACTGAAATAAAATTGCCCAATGGCGAAGTGGCTGTAATTCCGGAACAATGGCTCCTGGATTACAGCGAGCTGTTTGCTTTTGCAGAAGATAACCGCGATCAGGAAAACATGTTGTTGCGCAAGCACCACCTTGCCCTGGTGCAGGACCTGCAAAATGGTAACCTGGCACAGGTAACTATGAGCCGTAAGCTGGAGATGCTGCGCAATTTTGAAGAGATAGAGGATCATCCTGTTCCAAATAAATTCCAGGGGCAGCTTCGCCCTTACCAGAAAGCCGGTTACAACTGGCTGCAGTTCTTGAATAAGTATGGCTTTGGTGGCTGCCTTGCCGACGACATGGGCCTGGGTAAAACCGTACAGACCCTGGCCATGCTGCAGGCCCAGAAGGAGCTTGGGCAGGAAGGAACCTCCCTGCTGGTAATGCCTACCTCCCTTATTTACAACTGGGAGATGGAAGCCAAACGCTTTACCCCTAACCTGCGGGTACACCTGTACACCGGTACCGGGCGTAACAAAGATGTTAGCCGCTTTAAGAACTACGACCTGGTGCTTAGCTCTTATGGCATTGTACGCCTCGATATAGAGGAGCTGCAGAAGTACTATTTCAACTATGTGATACTGGACGAATCTCAGGCCATTAAAAACCCTGGCAGCAACATTGCAAAGGCCGTGCGGGAGCTCAAAAGCCGCCGCCGCCTTATTCTGACGGGCACACCGCTGGAAAACAGCACCATGGACCTGTGGTCGCAGATGCACTTTATCAATCCCGGTCTGCTGGGCAACCAGACTTTCTTCCGCAATGAATTTCTAAACCCGATTGAGAAAAAGCAGGATGAAACCAAAACCGGGAAGCTGTACAGTATCATCAAGCCCTTTATTCTGCGGCGCCAGAAAACGCAGGTAGCCACCGAGCTGCCGGATAAGGTAGAAAACATCCGCTACTGCAGCATGACGGAGGAGCAGGCCGAAAAATACGAGGCTGCCAAAAATTACTACCGCAGCCATATTCTGGATCAGATAGACCTGCACGGGGTAAAAAAATCGCAGTTTGTGCTCTTACAGGGCCTTACCAAACTACGCCAGATTGCCAACCACCCCTATATGGTGGATGAAGAATATAAGGATAGCAGCGGTAAAATGGAGGAAGTGCTGGACATGCTGCAAAATGCCATTGCAGAGGGTCATAAAATTTTAGTGTTCAGCCAGTTTGTTAAGCACCTTACGCTGGTGCGCAAGTACCTGGATGCTGAAAAGATATCTTATGCTTACCTCGATGGTGCCACCAAAGACAGGCAGGGACAGGTAGAGCGTTTTCAGAACGATCCCAAGCTGCGCATATTCCTGATCTCCCTTAAAGCCGGTGGTGTTGGTCTTAACCTCACCAAGGCAGATTATGTGTTTATGCTCGACCCCTGGTGGAACCCTGCCATAGAACAGCAGGCCATTGACCGGGCACACCGCATTGGCCAGGAGAACCGTGTGTTCACTTATAAATTCATTACCAAAGACACGGTAGAAGAAAAGATTCTGGCCCTGCAGCAGCATAAAACCAGTCTGGCCGATAACCTCATCACCACAGAGGAGAGCTTTGTGAAGACACTTAGTAAGGAAGACATAGATAACATACTGGCTTAAGAACTTTAGGGGCCAATGCTTAGCAGGCTCCAAACCATGGCTTTTCTGCTACTTTGGAGTTATTTTACCCTTATCTTTAAGTCAGTACGTATTACAAAATTATTTAGTAAGCAGATATCATGAACCTCCCTCCCGCCTTTGCAGAACGCATGCAGCAACAGCTGGGTAGCCAGTACAACAATTTTGTACAGGCCCTTGGGGAGGAGGCACCGGTAAGTCTGCGGCTGAACAGGCATAAGTGGTCTGGCACTGTACCTTATGCACCGGTACCCTGGACAGATAGCGGGTATTACCTGCCCGAACGCCCGCTTTTTGCGCTTGACCCACTGTGGCATGCAGGGGCTTATTATGTGCAGGAGGCCAGCAGCATGTTCCTGGAGCAGGCTTTTAAGCAGTATTTAGCTGACCATAACCCCTTGCTGGCGCTTGATCTCTGCGGAGCACCAGGGGGTAAAAGCACGCACATCAGCACCCTGCTACCCGAAGGCAGCCTGCTGGTGAGCAATGAGGTAATACGCAGCCGCGCAAATATTCTTGCCGAGAACATTCAAAAGTGGGGTCTTGGCAACACTTTGGTAACCAACAGCGATCCGGAAGACTTTGCCAGGCTCGAAGGCCAGTTCGATGTAATGGTTGTAGATGCTCCATGCAGTGGCGAAGGTTTATTCAGAAGAGATGCAGCTGCACAGGAAGAGTGGTCGCCGGCTAACGTACAGCTCTGTATGGAACGGCAAAGGCGTATATTAATGGATGTGTGGCCCGCGCTGAAGCAAGGAGGCCTGCTCGTATACAGCACCTGTACCTATAACCTTCAGGAGAACGAAGAAAATCTGCAATGGCTAAGCAAGCAGGAGGCGATCAAAAGCCTGCCGCTGGAGATCCCAGAAAGCTGGGGCATTGAGGAAACCCAGCTAAGTGGCATCAGGGGCTACCGCTTTTACCCTCACCGGCTTAAGGGCGAAGGCTTTTTTATGGCCGTATTGCAAAAAGAAGGTGGCAACCTGGTAGGGCGTTTGCCAAGAGTACGTAAAGCACGCCTGGCAGCTCCGGCAAAAGGACTGGTGCCCCTTGTACAGCCCTGGTTGCTGGATGGTACCAACTGGGAGATTCTGCAGGAAGGCCCTTTGTTAACTGCCTTTCCAAAAGAATGGATATCAGAAATACAGGTACTTTATGAACAGCTGCGGGTAGTTTATGGTGGCATACAACTGGTGGAACCCAAAGGTAAAAGTCTGATACCACAACCAGCCCTGGCTCTTAGCACTTCCTTAAACCCTGCTGCTTTTCCTACTGTTGATACTGACCTTGAAGCAACGCTTCGTTTTTTACGCAAAGACGATATTATGCCCGAAAACAGCCCCGACGGCTGGGTACTTATCTGCTATCGAAATATAGGCCTGGGCTGGCTTAAGATGATGAAGAACCGCAGCAACAATTACTGGCCTACCTACTGGCGCATTCGCATGGAGCTACCATCAGCGGTTCAGGCTGCCGTATTACCCTTATAACCAAAGGCTGTTTATTCATGGCAAAAGAATGCCTGCCTTCTCAAAATTAGATCTTTAGATGTAAGGCTGCCTATTACGCATTTGTACTAGATGCTTAAAGCTATTGTCTACCAGCAACAGCCCGGATATTTATCATTTCGCTTTACTTTCCACATGCTCCTCTGTTCATTCAATATGGCTCTTTAGAATCAAATTGCTGCTCGACTACCCCCAATCACCCACTATTACCGACATAGGATATCGCAGTTTCTGAGCAGTAAAAGTGCTTACCTAATTGACCTGGCTTTAGATCATGTTTAAACTTTACCCTTTGCCCTTAAAACCATCACTTCAGGGTTATGATGAATATATTTTCTTGAGTCATAATGGTATTATGTTGAGAGAAAATAGATTTAGCAGAGCCCTGCATTGAAGATTTTAAGGTGCAAAAGCAAAATTTAAACATGATCTTACATATTTGATGCTCTTTTTGGCTGGCAGTGCTGTTTTCCAAGAACTGCGGAAAAATACCTAAAGCACGTTCAGGTTACATCCGGCCATTTAGCAGAAGGCTGATGGTGTACATCACACGCTGGTCTACAGCCTGGTACTGATTTGCTTTAAAAACCCTACCCCGACAGCTGCGTATGATTAAATAAAGACAAGTATAAACCAAAACAGTATTATTATGATGTGGAGATTAATAAGAACAGCTATAATGATTGCCGGTGCAAAGGCCTTGTGGAATAACAGATTTGTACGGAAAGCTGTGAAAAAAAGAATTTCTTATAGCACACGCTCACTATTACCCTTTTAAGATTGGGGTACAATAGTTACAATTCAGGCTGCAGATGCAGCCTTTTTTTTTGCCTTTGCTAAGATCAGCATTATAGTGCCAAACCACCACAGGCCACATAATACAAGAAGAAAGGTTTGAAAGAAATGCTGCCCGGCCTTAGATATGAAGAGGTATAGGACGTATTGCACTACAGAAGCCGGGCAGCTTTGCTATTGGTTATAGCGGGTTGTAGAAATGCTCAATAAATTATTTTTAAAGTAAATCCGGATTACCAGAAATCTGGAATCCTGCTATTTTTCTTCTGACAGTGAGAATATGTGAGTCCTTTGAAAAGGCAGAACCCCTCCCCGCTATTATATATTTTATCTTCTAAAAATTAGAGTTATCATCTCCTAAATCACATGAAGAGCATGTGCAGCTTTATTAGCTGTATGATAGAACAGCAAAAAAATAAAGTATTCTAAGCTGATTGGTACAATAAAAAAACAGGCATTAGATCCTGAATTCTTCTTTATTAATACTAAGATAATCATTTAATGATAAAGAGAAGAATTAATTTTTAAGGATGTGTCTAAATATTATCGCAAACGATTCCGCAAACGATGTAAATACAAGTTGTCGTTTTTCTTTAGTTACCGGTAACGTTTTAGTGAACCTAAACCAGAGAATCACATACTGCACCAACTTCTAAAAGAGAAAGCACAAAAACCTTGCTTATATGTTATCTCTGACACCCGAAATCAAGGTTTCTATCTTCAGATTACTTTCTATAGTACCAATCATTTTAACGGATAAGATTACAAATGATGGTGCATAGGTAAATAGCTTTATTTAATAACATACGCTCAGGGAGGAGCGGATTCTGAAAAGTAAGGAGGCCACATTAGAGGATTAAAATAATATTAAATAGGACTTGAATAATTGTTTTTGAGATGTTCATACCTATCTTTGTTCGCTACAACACCTTAATGCACGAATTACTCTATAACTCTCCTATCGGGCCTTTACTTATTACAGGTAGTGAGGCAGGTGTCCGATCTGTTCGTTTCCACCAGGGTGCTGCCCCTGATTATCCCAAGGGTGAGGCTGTACATGCGTGTATAGAAGAAGCTGTTGAGCAGCTTACAGAATACTTTTGCCAGCTACGCCACCATTTCAATCTTAGGCTGGACCTGCAGGGCACTGCTTTCCAGCTCTCTGTGTGGAAGGCACTCCAAGCTATAAACTGGGGCAACACCCTTACTTATTCGCAGCTGGCTGACCGTATAGGAGCAAGCGGGGCTGCACGTGCTGTGGGAATGGCCAATGCCCAGAACCCCTGCCTGATTATACTGCCCTGCCACCGTGTTATTGGCAGCAATGGTGTACTTACCGGTTATTCAGGCGGGTTGTTACGGAAGCAGTGGCTTCTGCAGCACGAACAGCAAGTGCTGCAGCTGAACCTTTTTAGCTGATCCTTTAGCATCCTGCGCCAACTTATTTTCAATATAGTTAGTGATCATGCCAAATTTCCAGCAGTGGTAATCTTTACTAAAACTGCTGCACTTATCCGCTCTTTACTCCCCTCCTGCCATTAGTTTGCTATAAACTTATTTTTAGCAACTGGCATTTTTAGCTGCTATATGCCCTGCTGCAGATTTAAAAAATCTGTTCTTCAGCGTGTTGCCTAACCAAATACTCGCTTACGCGTAAATTTTATTGAGTTAGTATTCCTATGGAATACTCTTCCAAATAGATTTTTTAGCCTATGAACGAGATACATATTCAAGAAAAACACATATATAACAGCTTAAACCCGCTTTTTAAGGACAATGGATACGAACTTCTTCCTTTTCATAAGCAGTTCAGACTACCCACCCGCAATGGTTACAGGGCAGCATTGATTGCAGTAAATGGCACACGCTATGAACAAACAATTGAGCTGAATCTGGGCATTCGTCTGGATATAGTTGAAGAACTGGTAAGTCAGTTTATACGGGAGTTACCCGTTAATTACAAGGAAAATACTACCATTACAGCCTCATACGGCAGGCTTACCGAACAACCCTACAAGCGGTTCCTGGTAAAAGATGAGGCCGATCTTTCAGCAGTGTGCAAACGCATTGAAAGCTTTATGACTGGCAAGGGTTTTAAATTTCTGGAAAGCTTTGACAAGATGCGCAAAATAGACGGCCTGATTAACAGAAAGCCGGAACAGGCCTGCTACTTACTGAACAACCAGGTGGTTCGCTGCTTTAAAGGAATTGCGCTTGCTAAAATGACCCACCGTACAGATTTTAACAGGCTGGTTAAAACCTACCTGAATTACCTGCACAAGCAATGGGCTCCGCAAACTGTCATCGATAATTATAAAAAGTTTGTGCGGTTTCTGCGCTTTTATTCGCTTAACTAGCTGCAGGAAAAATAGCGGGCATAAGCCTGTACATAATACTATCTGGGTAGTACTTTACTGCTCCAGTGCGATGATGCCCTGGCATGCTGATAATAATAATACTGCTCTGCATTTAAGTTACCGGTATTCTCATACCAGGGCAGGTGCCTTGCGCTATAGGGGAAGTTCATTCTTAATGCAGGCACCATATAAGCCGGCCCGAAACAACCAGGCCTATACAGTGCGAAAGTAGTATCGACAGGCGCTGAAAAAGCCAGCTCTTCCACCTTTTGCTTCCAAAATTGCCCTTCCCACGAAATTACCTCCTGCTTTTTTTCAAAGTGCGCCGGTAAATCATTAATCAGCAATGACAGACCTATTTTCCCTACACGGCTGTACCTATGCCTGCTTAGCAGGTAATGCATGGCTACCATAAAATCATCCGGGCATTCTTCTGTTAACTCCAGGTCGCTGTCGGTATACACATAAAACTGATCCCTGAACTGCTCAAAAACGGGTGTATCCCAGAGGGCACAGTAACCAACATTTTCCTGCAGGTAAAATACTTTATAAGGTGTATGCTGGTAATACTCTAGCAGTGGCGGGTAACTGGATGCATTGTCGATGATGAAAATATTGCGGTATCCTCTGTTTTCCAGTGAATTGATTAACCGCTTAAGGTATGTGAGGTGGTTGCGATTGTTAATGATGATAGGGATTGCAAAGCAGGCTTTCTGATGATTTGCTTTATAGGTTCTGAAGGCAAAGCTTGTCTGAAGAGACCTTTTTAAGGACCGAAGGCTTTTTACTCCGCTCACTATTGATTCTGCTAATGGTAAAATCAGCCTTCCAGGCAAACCCTTAGCATCTTCTAACCGCTCTAACATGGCCTGAACACTATAGTGAGGTACTGCTGAACGAGACTCCAGCGCTTCCTTAATCAGAGGGGCGTAAGCGGGGGGCAGATACTGGTGGAGTACCCTTAGTCTTTCAGCTTCTATCAGTGGAACGTTAGAGAGTTTGCTGCTGATGCCATCCATGCTATAAACAGCCACATCAACATCTATATACTGAGTTGTTACCTTACCACTAATGATGAGCTTAAGAAAAAATGCCCAGTCTGCCACAATCCTGATATTTTCATCATAGAAGCCATAGGTATTAAAAAGTGCTTTTTTAATGAGCGTAACCGGATGGCAGAGGGTGCCTTTCACCATGGTCTCTACCGTGAGGGTTTCCGGCATTTTTACCCTATCCTGCATGCCATTGGGGAAAATCCGGCCTAGGTTTCCGTAAATAAGGTCTGGATCTTTTTGCGCTTGTGTTAACAGTTCTGCAATAACCTGCTCATCAAACAAATAATCACCGCTGTTTAGGAAGAGCAGGTATTTGCCGGTAGCTGCCCTGATGCCTTTGTTCATGGCAGCATACATACCGCTATCCTGTTCGCTTATCCAGTAGGTTATATGATCATCATACTTCTTCAGTATATTAACACTGCCATCTGTAGAGCCACCATCAATTACAATATACTCAACCTCCTGATACCCCTGTTGCAGCACACTCCTGACTGTTTTTTCAAGACCTGCGCTGTTATTAAGATTAATAGTAATGATAGTAAGCTCCATTGTTGCTGTGATCTGACACTTAACCTAAAAACTGCAAAAGGAGGTTATAGCCTTATCATCTTAATCCATGAGGCTATTGCAAAAGTGTCTTTCTTACTCTAAACGGCTTATACGTATTCATAGGTCTGCCCTTCGTGTTGCAGGCTTACACCTCTTTCGCCTTTTTCCACCCGTCCCACTATCTGGGCCTCTACCCCAAAACTGTTCGCTATCTGGATAAGGGTACCAGCATACTGCTCAGGGAGGTAAGCCTCCATGCGGTGGCCCATGTTAAATACCCTGAACATCTCCTGCATAGGCGTGCCACTCTCCTGCTGAATGAGCCTGAACAGTGGAGGAACGGGCAGGAGGTTATCTTTGATCACCCGCAGGCCATCTGGCAGAAAGTGCAGCACTTTGGTTTGAGCGCCACCGCTGCAATGCACCAGGCCATGCACATGCTGCCGGTGCTCACGTATAAAAGCCTTCAAAATGGGGGCATAAGTGCGGGTGGGTGAAAGCACCAGTTTGCCGGCATCCATCTTTACACCGGCTGGCAGGCCATCCACAGGATCTGTTAACTGCCTGCTGCCTGCATACACCAGCTCACGGGGCACTGCAGGGTCAAAGCTCTCGCTGTATTTATCGGCAAGGTAGTGGGCAAAAACATCATGGCGTGCACTGGTAAGACCATTGCTGCCCATGCCGCCATTGTATTCCCGCTCATAGCTGGCCTGCCCGTAAGAGGCTAGGCCTACAATAACATCGCCGGCCTCTATGCGGTCGTTGCTGATTACATCACTGCGACGCATGCGGGCCACTACAGTGCTGTCTACGATAATGGTACGCACCAGGTCGCCAACGTCGGCTGTTTCGCCACCAGTGCTCCAGATGCCGATACCATGATCGCGCAGCAGCTGCAGCACTTCTTCGGTACCCTCAATAATGGCGGCTATTACCTCGCCGGGTACCCTGTTCTTATTACGGCCTATGGTACTGCTAAGTAAAATATTATCCAATGCACCTACACAAAGCAGGTCGTCGGTATTCATAATGATGGCGTCCTGGGCAATGCCTTTCCAAACGGAAAGGTCGCCGGTTTCCTGCCAGTAAAGCCAGGCAAGTGAGGACTTGGTGCCTGCCCCATCGGCATGCATAATGGTACACCACTCCTGGTCTCCGGCCAACATATCGGGCACTACTTTACAAAAAGCTTTTGGAAAGAGCCCCTTGTCCAGTTTGCTAATGGCCTGGTGAACATCTTCTTTTGAGGCGCTTACACCTCTTTGCATGTAACGGTCCTGCTGCATAGGAACAAAAATACAAAATGCCCGGCAAGCCGGGCATTGTTCTGATATTAATTGCTGATTTTATCTGCCGTCGTCGTTAAGCTCATCGAAAACAGCATCACGTTCCGGCTTTTTAGGCTTTTCCTTTTTAGGCTCCTTTTGTCTTTCTCTTGCAGGGGCCTGCTGCTGTTCCGGATCAATAATTACGGGAACACCTTCATCTTCTGATGCCTCCTGCTGTGGCATTACCACCTGTGCCTCTGGTGTAATCTCGGTTACTTTAAATTCGGTACGGCGGTTAACCTGGTGTTGTTCTTCAGTTTCTGCATTTTCTATGATAGGCCTTGTTTTGCCATAACCGCGGGCGGCAATGCGTCTGGCTTCCACACCTTTGGAAATAATGTACTGCACGGCAGATTCTGCACGGCGCTGCGAGAGGTCTATGTTATAGGCAACATCACCACGGGAGTCGGTATGAGAGCTTAGCTCAATTACCAGCTGCGGGTTATCTTTTAGTATGGTTACCAGCTTATCCAGCTCCCGGGCAGCATCCTGCCTGATATCTGCTTTATCAAAATCGTAATAGATATTCTCCAGTACAATTGCTTTGTCCAGAACAATCTTGCCCAGCAGCAGATCTGCATAATAGGTAGTATCTGTTTTAAACTCTTTGAGGGTCTTGCGGTCCAGGTAGCGGCCCTCCATGGATATCTCTTTACGGGTGGTAAAGTAATCCTGGCGCTCACCGATGATCAGGAACTGCGGCACACCCTCCTCCAGCTGAAAGCGGAAGCGGCCCTGCTCATCAGATACTACCACATCCTGCTGGCGCTGCTCGTTATCCATCAGGCGCACCTGTACATTAGGCAAAATTACCTGCTTGTTATTATCATCTGTGGTGTAGGTTACACCTGCCAGGTAGTAGTTTACAATTTTCAGGTCTGGCGAATTATTAATGAATGCGTAGATATCATCATCGCCGGCGCCACCATCCCTGTTGCTCGAGAAGTAACCTTTGTCGAGGGTATAATAGCTTAGGCCAAAGTCGTCGGCGGGGCTGTTCATAGGCTCGCTCAGGTTTTCTATCACCACTTTACCATCGCGGCGGGTTGCTATGAAAATATCCAGTCCACCAAGGCCCGGGTGACCGTCAGAGCTAAAGTACAGGCGGTTATCTACCGATACATAGGGGAACATTTCGTTGCCAGCTGTATTGATATCCCTGCCAAGATTTTGCACCCTGCCCCAGTTACCCCTGGCATCTATCTGTGCGGAGTAAAGATCTACGCCACCCAAACCACCACGGCGGTTGGAGGCAAAGTAGAGTGTTTTACCATTGCGGCTAAACGCCGGGGTGCTATCCCATGAGCGCAGGTCGTTAATGGGCATAATCTGCGGCTCAGTCCACTGCTCGTTGCGGAAGTAGCTGATGTACAGGTTTACTTCTTCTCCTCCTTTTTTGCCCTTGGCATTTCCCCTGGCAAACACCATGGTATTACCATCAGGACTAAAGGCAATGGTACCTTCTGCACGATCTGCAAGATTAAAAGCTTCGGGAAGCTCCTGTACCGTTGTAGGTACTACTTCCATACCCTGGCCTACATTGGCTTTGTAGAGGTTAGTAAATGATTTACCTGTAGCCTTGTTTGTTCTGTCGTCGCTGCGCGATGATGTGAAGTATAATTCGTTTCCGCGGGCAACAGCACCATATTCAGATTCAGGCGTATTAACATTGGGCAGGTGCTTAATTTTGAAAACAGGCTCGCGGCTTAAAATATCACTTAAAGCCTGCAGGTTGCTTAGTTCTTTATTTGCACGCTGCTTATACTCTTCGTTTCTGGGCGAGCTCCCCAGGTAGTTCTGGAACTGCTGGCGGGCCTCGGTGTATTTGCTGTTTGCCTTCATGGCATAGCCATAGTAGAAGCGGGCCTCTTCATCCTGCAAACCACCCTGCAATGCAGCAGCATAGTAAGGCTCTGCTTCACCAATGCGGTTAGAAAGTCTGTAAGATTCGGCTATATAAAAATTAGCCTTGGGGTTGTTATCACCCGCTTTCTTAAACTGCTCTATTGCTACCTGGTACTCTCCCAGCTGGTAACTCTGCAAACCCTTTTTATAGGGGCTACAGCTTGCCACCAGCAATACCAATAGTAAAATCCACAGATTTAAAAATTGATTCTTTCTCATAATATCTTCAGCATTCGCACCCTTTTACAGTAGTTGAGATTGATTACTTATTTGTTGTACAGGCTAATGCTACAGAAATGATAAGCGGGGGCTATAAAATTTTACCGTCGCAAAGCCGTACAAACAGGGCTTCTTTTGAAAGTTAAGTAATTTACCGGTAAGAATAACGTTTTAATGTGGCTTCCTGTATGTTGTTTTCGCTTTTTTCGCCCGGTAACACCAACATTATTTGCTCAGGGGTAAAAAAATAAAAAAGCTGGCGGTTTTGGACCGTCAGCTCTTTGATATCAGGCAGTTTTGAGGTGCTTAAAATAATCGTTCCTTGTCTGGATCAGCTTATCGATAGAGATGGGTGTTTTGATATACTCTGCTACGGCTTTATACTGTTTGGCTTTCTCAATATCGTTTTTATAAACAGATGAGGTAAGCAGGATCAGCATAACGTCTTTTCCCATTTCTTCCCTGAACTCCTCGTAGGCATCCAGAAAATCCCAGCCATCCATAAATGGCATATTTATATCCAGAAAAATGAGATCGGGAAGCTCTTCGGTATTCCCAACGTTATTCCTCAGGTAGGAGAGTGCCTCTTCAGCATCGTTGAAAATGGTAACGCTGTTGGCAATCCCTGCACGCAAGATAAGCTCATAGCAAAGATTGCTATGGATCTCATCATCATCTACCAGCATAATGCGGTTAATCTTCTCCTGGCTCATTTGCTACTTCACGCTAATATTACAGCACAAACAATGCATTTCTCCCCCGTAAGCACAAAATATGTACCAACTGTAGTATACAAAGATATAAAAAACTAGATTATCTCTTTAGCAAAATACAATTTTCATCTTACAGCTGAATAGTTTATTTAATAGTCTTCGGTTAAGCCTGCTTCTGTTAAATCTGGAAGAAAAAGCATATTTGCCTTTTTATCGCAAAAACAAAATATTCTTTTTTTTCAAATACCTTACATCAATCAGCCTTCTCTTTAAGCTCCTGATAACCTAATATTTTATCAATAGAGCTGGATGAGACAAAATGATAATTAGTTCGCGCCCTGCGATATATGTTGAGGGCCAGCTCTTTGCCTTTTTCGGTTTCTGCTAACTTTCTATAGATAGGAGCCAAAAACTTACGGCGCCCTACCTTATTCAAAAATCTGTCCAGGGCATCATACGCCGCCTCGTACTCATGGGCAATAGCATGTATGAACCAGGCTGCCAGAATTTCAGAGTTACCGGAATTAGTAAATCCAAAGGCCGCATCAAGCTCAGCCATTTGCTGCTGGCTAAGCTCCTCTGGCAGGTTTCTGATAAAGTGCAGCCATTCATGCGACGACCAGTTTTTAGTATTAAGCTGGCTGGCAGGTGTGCCACTCTGCCATTGCTGCAATGCCTGCTCTACCTGCTGAAAACGTTCTGAGGTAACGGCTGGCATGGTAGCGGGCAGACCCTCTTCATAAATCCATTTTTCGAGCCCCAGCTGCTCTGCATCCAGGTTATTAGGTTTTAGCAGGTTCTCGGACAGATAGGTAAGGAAGGCTTCGGTGGTCATGGTTCTAAAGGCATTGGCACTGAAGTACTCGCGCAGAAATGCATCCCATTTTTCGCGGCCTACCTGGTTTTCCAGGTAACGCAGAAAGAAATAACCTTTTTCATAGGCAACATCTGTCATGCCATCATCCGGGCTTCTTCCCTCCAGGTCCAGGTACAGTTTTGTATCTGCTGCCTTGTTTTCTTCTTTTAGCTGTGCAATGGTGGCGTCAAGATCCTGCCTGCCCAGCACTGCCAACATGTCAGCGTAATCTTCACCATAGAGAGCCTCCATAATGCGGCGCTCAAAGTACACGGTAAAGCCCTCGTTGAGCCAGAAATCATTCCAGGTAGCATTGGTTACCAAGTTACCGCTCCAGCTATGCGCCAGCTCATGGGCTACCAGTGAGGTAAGAGAGCGGTCGCCGGCCAGAATAGTAGGTGTGGCAAAGGTAAGCCTGGGGTTTTCCATGCCGCCGAAAGGAAAGCTTGGTGGCAGTACAATCAGGTCGTAACGCTCCCAGCGGTAGGGGCCGTACAGCTCTTCTGCTGCAACCAACATTTTATCCAGCTCGGCAAACTCATAGGCAGATTCTTTGATCATAGAAGGCTCTGCATATACACCCGTACGGGCACTGATGGGTGCAAACTCCAGATCACCTACAGACAGGGCCAGCAGGTAAGCAGGAATGGGTTGATCCATCTTAAATTTATAGATACCAGACTCATTACGCTGGGTAGGGTTTTCGGCACTCATAAGCGCCATAAGCGCAGTAGGCACCTGCACGGTAGCCTCGTAGGTAAAGCGGATACCGGGCGAATCCTGAATAGGCACCCAGCTACGGGCCAGTATTGCCTGCGATTGGGTAAAAAGGAATGGATGCTCCTTGCCTGCAGTTTGCTCGGGAGAGAGCCACTGCAGGGCTTCGGCATCGGCACCGGTTCTGTAATAAACGTTAACCCGCTTTGTATTTGGTTTGATATTTATTTTAAGCGCGCTGCCCATGTGCTCATTGAACTCACCCATCTCAAAGGTGCCCATTTCCTCCTGCTCACCCAGGGTTACACGCTCTATCTGCAGACCCTTGGTATCCAGGATCAGCTCTTTGGTTCCGCTGGCAGCTTCTATATCCAGGCGGGCTACAGCTACAATTTCTTTTTTCCCGAAGTCTACCTTAGCATCCCAGTTCAGATGCTTTACAACAGCCTGATCGGGCCGGGCATAGGAGTGAATATCTTGCACAACTTTTGATATAGTAGGTTCATTAGCAGTTTGTTCGCTAGGGCCGGCACAGCTGGTAATCATCATACCTGCTATACAAGCCAGGGACAGCATCCTGAGAATCATAAAGAAAGATGTTTGTTTGCCCCAATATAGGAAAAAATGTAAACCGCCTCTTTTTTTTACCTGCTTAGCAGGCAACAAGCTGCACCATAACCTCCGCAGGGGCTAATCTGCAGGATTTGGCTTACTACTGGTGTTACTTTGCTGCTGCAAAATTTCCGTAAGCGCATCACAAAAAAACAGCCAGCGGAAGTATCCGCTGGCTGCTAGAATGATTACCTGGACCCCTGAATTTATTCCGAAGCAGCCTGAGGTGCCTGCACCAATACTGCTTTGGTGGCATGGGCACTCTTTATTTGCTGTATAAATGCTATCCAGTCTGAATATTTGGCCGCGGCATAACGGCCATCGTTAAGCTGTAAGGTAGCAACGCTGATGAGCTCTCCTTTTTTATATTCGGCTTTTAGCTGGTACTCGCCAAATTCTGTTATAATAATTTGTGGCTCGGGCAGGTGCTCCAGTGTGTAAGCAGCCGGTACTTTATAAACGAGTGTATCTGAAAAGGTGTAGCCCCACTCCTGTTCAAAATCTGTTTTACGGTTTGCAACAGGCCTTGGGGTGTTTACCGGAAACCTGTTGATGCTTAGCGGCAAAAACATGCGGGTACCGGAGCGCATCTGCTTTTCCTGCAGCACACCCTCAGCCTCCAGCAGCATAATGGGCTCAAGACCCGGCGCTTTTTTCAACTGGTGCTTTTCAAGTTGCACCTCAGGCAGGTCTGCTTCATTATACAGCCATTTTTTCTGGGCCTGCGGGTCAGCCCGCATTTGTGAAAAAGGTCTGTCGAATTGAATACCGCCATAAGCACGGGAAAGTGTATACTTTGGCTGCTCCTGTTCAAGGTCTACCACTGTTCTGGAACGGCGGTAGTTATTGGCTGCACTGTAGTAGCGGGTATTTACCAGCTTACCCCCTTCTTCGGTTATCAGGAGCGCTTTTCTGTTGCCGGTAAAGCTTCCCATATGATTGAATGGATTGGTCTGGCTGGTACACTCCAGCCATATTGTATCTTTCTGAAGCGGCACACAAAGTATGGCATGGTTAAACCTGCTTGCAGGGAAATCTTCAAGTACACTTGTCGTTTTATCAGCGCCAGCGTTGATCAGTGTGTAGTAAGCGCTAATGCCTGCGGCTTTCAGAAGTGAGCGTGTGTAATTGCTTAGTGCTTTGCAGTCGCCATAGCCTTTCTGATCTACAAAAGAAGCTTCAAAAGGTTGCCAGCCGCCAATGCCCAGCTGAATACTCACATAGCGTGTGTTTTGCTGCATGTATTCATAAATGGCTTTTACTTTTTCTTCAGGCCTGGCCAGACCACTGGTTATTTGCCGCACCTTTGCTTCTGCTTCCGGTGTTAATGCATCTCTTCCGTTATTTAGTTGTTTTATGAATTCTCCCAGCTGCTCCCAGTCTTTCATATTGCCCTTGTACCCTTCCACTTCAAAATGTAAAGGTGCCGTAAATACATAAGCCGCGCTTTGCCAGTACGGAGCGTAAGGTTCCGGATCTGTTGGCTTTAGGCGGGCGGCTGTCCAGCGATAGCGCTTGCCGCCATCTGCCTCACCTATAATTTGTGGTTCTTTCAAACCCTGGGTTCGATGCCTGAAAGAAAAGCCTGCCGGGCAAATTATCTCAAGCTGCGCCAGCTCAACCCCTACCTTCTGATCAACAGGTGGTCTCCAGAAAGGGTAAAACATCATGTTTGTTGACTCTCCTTCGGTATACCATTCTACTGTATAGGGATAGCTGCTATGCTTAAGCCTTGCTATTTTATACCTGATATCATTGGCAAGACTGCCGTCATAGTAGCTCTGGTCGGAAACATCGCTGCTCTTCAGTTTACGCACCTGCTTGCCGCTGGCATCATAGAGCACCCCCTCAAGCTTTTTATGCTTATTCAGTTTATCATAGGGTGCAAGCATCAGGGCTTCATCATCTCCCTGTCGATTCAATACTGTAATTACTCTTTTTAGCGTTTCCTCCGCTTTTCCGGTACTAAGAATCCTGAAGGTGGTGGTTTCTTCTCTGACTACAGCGTTGGCTCCCTTCATAAGCTCTTCGGGAATATGCGCAGCAGGATATCGGTTACCGGGGCCGGCAACGGCTAAAGCCTGCTGCAAAGGCAGCAGGCTTATTGCTATCAACAGTGTGTAAAGTTTGTGTAGCATCTGCCCTTTATTTTTGCTTCGTCAACACTACCTGCTCATTCTGCTTGACCAGCATCAGCTGATAAAACTGCTTTAAGGCACCGTAATCTTCGGCTGTATACACAGGCTTTTTAATCTGCAATGAGCTGGTTACGCTTAGCTTGTTTCCCAGCTGTGCAACATTAAAACGGAATATGGCAGATTTATCAGGAAGCACCAGCATAGCAGGTGCTGGTATTTGCTCTACCACATAACCTTCGGGCAGCTCAATTTCATACATGAGCATATTTTCCGTAGGGCAGCCAAAATTTACCGGAAACTTGCGGTCGTCCATTTTAAAGGGGCTGCTTTCCTCTACCCCATCCGGCAAAAGGGTAACATATAGCTTATCACCTGCAGGAACGGCCTTATCTTTTATCTCCAGGGTAAAGTGCTCTTCCAGCTTCTGGTATACATTCTTATAGTTATCAACCTTGTGTTCTTTTACCAGCCAGTTGCCTTTTTCGCCAAAGAATTCTTCCATGTATTTGTCCTCCCCCTCGCTAAACATTTCTTTCCGTACATCCACTGCTTCGTAGCCATCCAGCAGATAAGAGAGGGTGCCCGTCATGGTGCCATTGGGCATTATTTTAAGCTTGGCTTTTATGAAAGACGAACGTTTTTCGTTATTGAGAAGCGTAACCCAGCTTGTAAACCCATCTCCCACAACCCTGCCTCTGTCGTTCATGCAACGGTAGGGCAAAGTACCCAGGGGCAGAAAAGGATCCGTGGCATCTATAAGTATGTATTGATTGTCGCCCATGGCCACATGACATACCACGTAGTTAAAATCTTTTTCCAGCGGAATAATAGGGTTGATTCTGCCATGCCTGCGAGTACTCATAATTACAGGATTAGCCGGCAAACCTGCTTCACGGAGCATTGCCGTCATCAGCAGGTTAATTTCTGCAGAGTTGCCCTCTTTTTTAGCTAAAACTTCTTTAAAGCCTTTGCTCATGTACACCCGCTCCTGGCCGTTATACTTTACATTTTGCTGCAGATAGCTATAGAGTGCCTGCATTTTCTCTTCAGGCTTTGCCTTACCTGCAGTAAGAGAGGCTACCAGGTCACTTACATGCTTCTGCTTTTTAAGCTCTCCGCCAAACCTGTTCGCCTCCAGAAACTCCCTGCTAAGCTTATCCCAGTCGCTGCTGAAATACTTCATGGGCTGGTTCGGAAACTTGGTGTAGTTCAGTTCAAACTCAAGCTTAGAAGCATAATCCGATAGCGTGGTGATGAAGGCTTCTTCTTTAAGAGCCGGCACATTTTCCATAGCCCAGCGGTATTTGGTGCCCTGTGGGGTTAGCGTACCACTGTATTTTTCTACGTTACCACCTGCCTGCGGCATAGATTGGCCACGGTAATCAAACCTATCCTGGTAGTTTTCATTTTCGTTGATAACAGGTGTATAGTGACCGCTCATAAAGTTTTTGTACCCGAAATATTCAGGTACCTGTGCCCTGAACTCACTCCAGCGGGTAGGAATGGTGCTTTGAAACACCCAGGTTTCAAAGCTGTAGATAAAATCGCTAAGCTTGTGGTACTCATATTCCATTACCGAACCAACCTTTACATTAGGCATGGTAAACTTGTGCAGGTTGGCCCTTTCATTATATTCTTCTACAAATATGTCGCTTTTGGAAAGTTTGCTCTTTTCTTCCTTTCCGTCTACAAGGTTGTAGGTAACCCCTTTCACAGAAAGCATTTCTTCTTTAAACTTACTGCTGCTCTGGTACAGCAGGTTTTCTACATTAGCCTGCTCCAGGCCTGCAGTTTTTAAAATCTTGATGCGCACGTGGCGCTTAATGTTAAGCTGAAAGCCCCTTTCACTATCGTAGGTGAAATAAGCTTGGCCAAAGTCACCAAGAACTACAGCCGCTGCAGTAGTATCTGGCTCGTACACTTTCATTTCCAGATCCTGCTGATCTATTCTACCCCATTTCATAGGTGCTGACTGGCCCCATGCAGTGCCTGCTACAAGGGCAAATGCTGCAGCCAGAAACAACGACTTAACGTTCATAGTCTTTGATTAAAGTTGTGTGCAGTTGATTAAAAGCAAATAAAGTTAGTTTTTTTATAGAGGTATAACAATTATTATAACAACACATGTAAGGTTTTATAGTAAAAACTTTACTCCTATTTTCCAGATCTATTTCTCTTTTACTTCGTATAAATATCTAACGGTCAAGCTAAAAGGATGGGATTATTTGATAAGTTCTTAGGGATATTTGATGAAAACAAGCAACCACAGGAAAAGCCTGATGGCAGGAAAATACCGTTGCTTGACAAAATAGCTCCTTATAAACGCACTACCTGGATGCCATTTGTAGAAGAAGATGTTGATGATGAGGCACTTGCTACTAAAATTGGTGGTACTGCCTACCTGGCACCGGGAGAGAACTATCCTGTTTGCAACAACTGCCATGAACCATTAACCCTGTTTCTGCAGCTGAATCCCGCCTCGCTCCCAGAAAATTCAGATCTTGACCTGGAGCCGGATAGGCTTGTTCAGCTTTTTTACTGTACCAACCAGCACCCCCACTGTGAAGTGGAGTGCCAGGCATGGCAACCGTTTTCTAAAAGCCAGCTGGCCAGAACCGTAGTAATACCCAGTACAGATGTTACGCTGCCCGCCAAAAATATTCCGCGGCAGTTTCCGGTAAAGCTGGTTAGTGACTGGATAGAAAACGAAGACTACCCCGACTGGCATGAAATGCAGCAGGGTGCAGCAGGCCTTACCGAGCAGGAGGTAGAAGAGCTGGAAAATGAGGAGACTGCCGTTCCCAAAGCAGCAGATAAACTGGGCGGATGGCCTTATTGGGTACAGGGAGTAGAGTATCCTAAATGTCCGGAATGTGGCATTCAAATGCAGATGATTTTTCAGCTGGACTCCAATCATCACCTCCCCTACATGTTTGGCGATGCTGGCATTGCCCACCTGCACCAGTGCCGCCTCCATAAAGATGTACTGGCATTTGGCTGGTCGAGCTATTGACGTTTCTAGCCGTTTTCTTACATGATGAAGAAAGTGGCAGATGTAACAAAAAGTAAATACTAACGATTAATATATAATTCGAAACACCCTGAATTTTGGAACAGCATATTTTTTATAATCAAAGTATAGATGCACTACTAAATAGCTTGCCCGATGCTGTCTTTATAGGAGACACAGAGGGAATCAAGCGAGTGAATGACATAGCCCTGAAGATGATGGGCCTTAGCAGTGAAAGGGAAGTGCCTGCAGGTCTGGCCTCTTTTATCAAAGCTTTTAACTTTCGTTTTCTGGCGTCAGGAGAAAAGGTAGTACCCGGTGAGGGGCCTTTTTCCAGTGCTTTGAAGGGTGAGCGTACCGTTACCGAACTAAAGCATACCAACCACGAAACCGGCCTGCCTATCTACAGTCGCTGTGCCGCAGCTCCTATCTGGGAGAATAACACCGTTGTAGGCGGCATCCTTATCTTAACGGATATTACCGAACGTATAATTGCAGGAAAAAAACTGCAGGAAACCTTACATGCCCTTTCGCATTCTACACAGGAGCAGGATGCTGTTTTAAACAGCATTCTGGATGGTGTATACATGGGCGACCAGAACGGAATCTATAAAGTAAACCGGCCTGCGCTGGAAATGCTTGGTTGTGCCTCAGAAAAAGACGTTCAGCGGCAGGTAAGTACGTTTATTAGCATGCTTCATGCACGTTATGCAGATAACGGAAATACCATTCCTCCCACCGAAGATCCATTTTCCAGGGCACTCCGTGGCGAACGTGTGGTTCAGGAGATCATTATTACCCACCTTAAAAGTGGTAAGGATGTTTACATTCGCTGTGCAGCAGCTCCTGTTTACCTGGAGAACAAAATAATTGGCGCCATTGCTGTAAATTCAGATATAACAGATAAGATTTTAGCTGAAAGAAAGCTGCAGAAAACGCTGCAGGAGCTCAGAAAAGTAAATGAGGAGCTTGAGGCCTTTACGTATGCCGTATCGCACGACCTGAAAAGTCCGCTGGGGCGTATCAGTGGCCTGGCCTCCCTCCTGCTGATCAGCAACGAAAGCCAGATCTCCGACAAAGACCGTTACCTGCTCCAGCTCATCGTACAATCGAGCGAAAAGCTTACCGAACTGGTGAGCCACCTGCTTAACCTGGGTAAAATAGGACAAACAGAGCTAAACTATAGCAAAATAGATTTAACAACGCTGTGCAAACAGGTAATTGAAAACACTACCCCTACCAAAAGAAGTGTTAAGTTCAACATAGCCCCTAATATGTATGTGTGGGGCGACAAAACCCTGATGCATTCCGTAATGCAGAACCTGCTGGCAAATGCCGCAAAGTACAGCTCAAAAAATCCGGATGCAGAGGTGCAGGTAGGTACGCACGAGGATGATGGCTACACCCTTTGCTATGTACGCGATAATGGGGTAGGCTTTGATATGTCTGAAGCAGATAAACTCTTTATGCCCTTTAAGCGCCTGTACACCGGTACAAACTTTGAAGGTACCGGCGTTGGCCTTTCTACCGTTAAGCGTATCATTGAACGGCACGAGGGCAGGATCTGGGCAGAATCTAAACCAGGCGAGGGCGCTACTTTTTACTTTAGCCTCCCCAACAAGAAGAGTACAAGTGGCCGCCATAACCACCCCCTTAAATTACCGGAAGAGAATCCGGGCACTAAGATCAAAAAATTATCCCCACAGGGACTAACTTAGGGTATGGCAAAAAACTATACTTTACAAAAGCAGCCCTTCCAGGTGCCGGTACCCGGCAATAAAATTATACTGGAGCATTTTGGCCAGGCTACTACCGGCGAGCACCGCTTTAGTGTTGCCCGCATGGTAGCACCCCCCGGCTGGAGCGAACCTCACCAGAAACCAGAATTTGATGAGGTAACCCTGATGCTGCGCGGACGCAAGCAGATAGAGATAGATGGTGAAACCATAGCGCTCAAAGCCGGAGAATCCATTCTGATTAAAGCAGGCGCCCGTATTCGCTACAGCAATCCTTTTAGCGAAGAAAACGAGTATATATCAGTATGCCTGCCTGCTTTCTCTCCAGATACTGTTAACCGGGAAGAAGCGTAAAGCAGCCTGCGTTCTGTAAGCAGATTTTTCTAAAGCTGGTATCACCAGAGCCAGTTTTCTTAAAGGGCTCATCTGAATTACGCCTCTCTCTCTACACGAGCCCCGAAACCCGGCTGCCGAAAGCCAGTTACGCTTATAATAGCCGTTGTCCATTTCATTTTTTTTGCCCTTTACGTTTTGGTATTGCGTATTGTGTATTTAGTATTGAAACATCAATGAGATACAAACTTTGCTGCAGGCCAAAGTGCCGCCCGGGTTTGATTTCTGATGTTACCATGATGAACTTTACTAAATAAACCAATTAGCTTACTTATCTAAACGCTTAAATCCTATGCAATACCGTTCCGAACGCGATACAATGGGCCCCATTGAGGTGCCAGCCGATAAATACTGGGGTGCTCAGACCCAGCGCTCGCTGCACCATTTTGAAATTGGCGGCGACACCATGAAAATGCCAATTGAAATTATATATGCATTTGCATACCTGAAAAAAGCCGCAGCGCTTACCAATGCCGACCTGGGGGTACTCTCGCAGGAAAAGGCACAGAAAATAGCAGATGTATGTGAAGAAATTCTGCGCGGAGAGCTTGATGCGGAGTTTCCGCTTAAGATCTGGCAAACCGGCTCCGGCACCCAGAGCAATATGAACGTAAACGAGGTAATTGCTAACCGCGCTCATGTAAAAGGCGGAGGTAAGCTGGATGACGAGAAAAAGAGCATTCACCCCAACGACGATGTAAACAAGTCGCAGAGCAGTAACGACACCTTCCCTACTGCCATGCACATTGCCGGCTACAAAATGCTGGTAGAGTACACCATACCCCGCGTAGAGAACCTGCGCAATACCCTCAAGGAAAAGGCTGATACTTTTATGGAGGTGGTTAAAATTGGCCGCACCCACTTTATGGATGCCACCCCTCTTACCCTGGGCCAGGAGTTTAGCGGCTATGTAAGTCAGCTGGATCATGGTCTGAAGGCCCTGCGCAACACACTTGATCACCTTAGCGAGCTGGCCCTGGGCGGTACAGCCGTTGGTACCGGCCTTAATACCCCGGATGGTTACGATGTGGCAGTAGCCAAAAAGATTGCCGGGCTTACCGGGCATCCCTTCCGCACTGCAGAGAATAAATTTGAAAGCCTTGCCGCTCACGATGCCGTGGTTGAAAGCATGGGTGCCCTTAAGCAGCTGGCCGTAAGCCTTATGAAAATAGGCAACGACATTCGCATGCTTAGCAGTGGCCCCCGTAGTGGCATAGGCGAAATTGTTATTCCCGAGAACGAACCTGGCTCCTCTATTATGCCTGGTAAAGTTAATCCTACACAATCCGAAGCTCTTACCATGGTATGCGCCCAGGTGCTGGGTTGCGATGTTGCCGTGAGCGTTGGTGGCATGAACGGCCACTTCGAACTTAATGTGTTCAAGCCACTCATGATCTACAACCTGTTAACGGCTGCACGCCTGCTGGGCGATGCCTGCCAGTCGTTTAACGACCACTGTGCGGTAGGTATTGAGGCTAATCGGGAGCGTATTAAGATGCACCTGGAGAACTCTTTGATGTTGGTTACAGCCTTAAACACGCACATTGGCTACGATAATGCCGCTAAAATTGCCAAAAAGGCTCATAAGGAAGGCACCACCCTGCGCCAGGCTGCACTGGACCTCGAATTGCTCACAAACGAGCAATTTGATGAATGGGTAAGGCCTGAAGATATGATTGGTAGTTTAAAAAAATAGAGAAGCTATAAAGTTATACTGAAAACCGGCGGAAGGTAACCGCCGGTTTTTTGTATTTTACAGGCAAAGCTTACATACGCCAAGTTCTTTAGATTCAGTTCATTAAATGTATTGTTCTGTTTTGTACTTTGCATGCCGTATTTATAGCTTCTGAAACTTAATCGTAGAAATAAACATGAAAAAAGCAGTATTAGCCATTGTTGTATTGCTGTGTTTCGGCCTCTCCTACAACGCCAGTGCTCAACTTTCAAAGAAAGAAAAGAAAGAGTGGAAAAAACAAATGAAAGACCTTGATGTAGAGGCTTTCAAAAAACTGGTGGAAGAAAAGGAAAGCCTGGAAAGTCAGGTAGCCAGCCTTAACTCACAGGTAAGCAGCCTGCAGGCAAGAGCTAACGAAAAAACTACTGAAGCAGACCGGCTGAAAGGCGAACTAAAAGACCTGCAAAACCAACTGGCTGAAACGAAAGCTACCCAGGTACAGGAAGCCAATAATATGGACATTAGCGGCAACAGCACCCGGGTTGTAAAAGGTGTGGCATTTAAAGTGCAGATTGGCGCTTTCCGCAATAAAGACCTTACTAAATATTTTGAAAACAACGGCAGCTTTGATGGCGAAGTAGACAATACTACCCAGCGCTATACACTGGGTACCTTTACTGATTACTGGGAAGCCGATAAGTTTAAAAAATACCTGCGCGAAATGGGTGTTAAAGATGCCTGGATTGTAGCTTATAAAGACGGACAGCGTGTTCCGTTAAAAGACGTTCTGGAAGGTGTAATCTAACCATTGCTCCCAACAAAAACTTGTTCTGCACATATTGATTAACGATTACGCACAAGCGCTCCCCTTTAAAGGAGCGCTTTTTTATTGCAGGTTACGCATAAACAAAAACACCATCTGATCGGCCAGGCGCCGTTTTTCAGCATCAGTTTCGTTGCTTTGCAGTAAGTGCTGGCAAATACCATTTACTACCGATAGAGAATAGGTAGCCAGGTAACGCGGACTTATATGCGCCATTACCGCCCTGTCTGCCTGCGCCTGCCAGTATAATTGTTCAAGTGCCAGCAGGTATCTCTCCTGCCATAAAGAATAGCGGGAAACAAGTTCAGGTACCGCATTACAACTTTTATTGAGTAGCTGCAGAGACAGCCTGTAATCTTTATCTTCTGCCAGCAGATGCAAAAGCGACTTCATGAAAGAAGTTATCTTTTGCAGTGGCGGTATCTCTTCATCTAGGAGCAGCTTTTCCAGTTTCTCCTGCACAGGCTTTAAGCGCTCCTCCACTAATTCTTCAAACAGCGCCAGCTTATCTTTAAAGTGCCAGTATACAGCACCACGGGTCATGTCTACCCGCTGAGCAATCTCCTCCAGGCTGGTGCGGTCAAAGCCCCGCTCTAAGAATACCGATAAACCGGCCTGTAATAAGCGCCTGCGCGTTTCTTCTGCTTCAGACCTGGTGCGTTTCATATACTTGCCCGCGTATATATAGTTTAAATCAAAGCCAGTCTTCTAAATATTTGCCAACCTACCAGTTGTAGCTAACTTTAAACAGGCTAATCAGGAGTAAAATAATCACGCTTAAAGATTACATACAAGCAGGTAGGTAAAAGATTTACCACACCATTATCTGAACAGGTAGCGTACCGAAATTGCAATTTCTCCACCCCAGAAGCCGGCAAAGGGTGAAAACTCAAAAGCAGGTTTCCAGTCAAGGGAAGCATTGAGCGGAATAGAATGGTCCTGGAGTGTGTATTCAAGGCCAAGGATGCCATCCAGCCCTATGATAAGCCTGCTGTTGCTATAAAAGCGGTCGTTATAATAGCGGCCATTGGCTGCTCCCAAATGAGCACCGCCGCCGTAATAAAAATATAGGCCGGGTTCATCGAAGGCCCTGGTGTGGCGCTCCCACAGACCTGTGAGTTTAAATGCATTCCACCTGCTGTGCAAAATGCCTTCTACTGCATCTGTGTTACTATAAAAATGCTTGGCTGTAACGCCCCAGAAGGGCGAAAGCCTTAAACCAAGACCAGTGTTATATTGCTGCGCACTTAGCTCCTGTGTGGTACCCAGTAGTAACAGAAAACCTAATATGTATAAAAGCCTTTTCATAAAGTCTATCACTTTTTTTAACTCCATCTCCCTTTATGGATCAAAGCAGCTGCCTGTACCCCGGCACTCTCTAAAGGCTTAATCCGGTAAACTTCATACAGGCTTAGAAGGCTAACGGCTTCCAAACCTGCAAAGGGTAAAAACAGCGCAGGGATGTTCTTTTTATTATACACCATACCGGCCATTATGTTTTTACGGAATTACGCTGCCACACAGGCATAGCACTGCCAGCACTCCTTAGCAATAGGCGTTTGCTTTCAGGAAAGAAGTAAAAGATCAAAAAATAGTCAGTAACTGTGGTCGGATAAAATCAATGCTGCTCCCTGATATCCCCAGCCGGCGCATAAGTATGCGGGCACATAAGCATGTGGCGCATAATTACGCGGTTGCACAGGCAACAGGCATAGGTGTAGATAGCGCTGCAGCGTATAGCAGGCATGCAGGCGTATACGCAGCAAAACTCTATGAAAGGCTGTTGAGGAAAGGCAAATAAATAGAAAAGCTTATGCTGCTTTTTAGGCGGGTACCTGTACCAGGGTATTTACTTTTTTAAGAAAAGTAACGGCTTCTTCATGGTCTGGTAAAATTTCTACCTTATAGCCAGTAAGAGTCCGGAATGCCTTTAACAGATATTGCATACCGGTTTTCTGCATAATTTTATCGCTCCCCAGTATAGCAGCAGCCATGTTCTTGGGCAGCACTTTTTTTACACGCGGAAATGCACTGATCACCACCCAGCCACGGGCGTTAAAGCTCACATTCCCAATCTGCCGCTGATCTATTATAATTCTGTTAAGCTGATGCTTTTCAGCAAAGTCAATGCTTTTTGTCCAGAAAGCTTTGTAGGAATCATCAGACAAATCGCCAATAAAAGTCATCTTAACGATTTTATTGGAGGCATCATACAGCGTTTGTGCCTGCTCTACTGTTACGATTGTTTCCATGGGCATAGCAATATCAGTCATAAAGTATATTAGCAAGTGTAGAACATAGCGCTTTTAGAACAGAGTTGTTCGTTTAGCCATATAATGTATACCAGGAGCTGTATACAGGGGCTGTGTTCATAAAATCCTCCTCCGCACCGCAGTGGCTGCTGACGGATTTTGAACACAATAAGGCTGATCGAAACTGATAACAATTGAAATCTAATAAAAAATAACAATCGTTACCAATATTTATGCAATAAATAGTTTCTCAAATCACATTTTAGTTGAGTCAGTAACGCCATTAAACAATTACTTTCTTCAACAGGAACCGGCTACAACCTTCATTTTAAGGCATTTAAAACCATACATTCAAATTCACCACTGCCATTGTTCTCCTGATAGCTACATACCATAAGTCTGTTTTTAGATGCACTATGCTGCTGAATAATTCAGACAGAATCTAAATTTTTACATAAAAAAGTAAGCTAATACACAAAAAAACTAACAATTTAACCTAACCTGAACCCTGTAGATACAGTATAATGAGTACCGACTATTTTTTGAGCTATATGAGCGATAAATTTACCATCATCAACCTGCTGAACAAGCTCGCCGTAGAGCAAAAGTTAACCTGGAAGATTAAAAGCGCGTACGGCAACGGATTAGGAAAAAATCTGCTGGAGATCCTTATTTATTCACTGCCGCAGCAAATTCGCAAAGGCCAGATTGTTTTTGAATCAATTACCGGAGAGGTTATAGCAGCCCAGTACAGTGGGTACAAAGCTGCAGCTGCCGAAAATGTAGTTGATATGTTGCTGGATGTGATTAACTTTGAGAAACACAGGAAAGCAGCAGACGGTGATCTTAAAAAAGCTGTTTCGGCCTATTGACATTGCTCCCCTTGTTTTTTTTAGGGTAGTTGTTGGCGGCCTGATAACCATTGAACTTGCCGGCGAAATCATAACTGATTATGGCGCCGATTACTTCCACACGGACTTTCATTTCTCCTACCTCTTTTTTGAGTGGCTAAAGCCATGGCCTCCCTTCTGGATGCACCTGCATTTTGCATTTAATGTGCTCATGGCGCTTTTTGTAACGCTCGGTCTATACTACCGTATCAGTGCGCTGCTGCTCTGCCTGGGTACCACCTCAGCTTTTCTCATGGAAAAGTCGGTTTACATAAACCACACCTACCTCTATTGCCTTACAGCTTTCCTGATGATCTTTATTCCGGCCCACAAGGCCTGGTCGCTGGATGTTAAGCGAAAGCCCCAGCTTGAACAAAGTTCTGTACCGGCCTGGATGCTCTGGATCCTGCTTTTCCAGATCAGTGTGGTCTACATTTTCGCCGGCCTCGCCAAATTAAACCCCGATTGGTTTAGCGGTACCCCCCTCAACATCTGGCTGCCGGCCAGGTCGCATTATTTTATCATTGGCCCGCTGCTGGCACAACCCTGGCTACCCTACGTCATGAGCTGGGGCGGCGCTGCCTTCGATCTGCTGGTGGTGCCCCTGATGCTGTGGCGCTTTACCCGCCGCTGGACCTTTCCCCTTGCCCTTATCTTTCATTTTACAAACGTCCTCATTTTTGGCATTGGCACCTTCCCCTGGTACAGCATGGCCATGACAGCCCTTTTCTTCCCTCCTCACACTTTTCGGAAACTACCGCTGCTACGCAAAAAGCTGCCAGCCTATGTGCCCCTCAATTTTAACAAGCTGCTGAGGCCCACGCTAAAAAAAGCCATTGCTGTATTCCTGGCCCTGTACATGCTGGTGCAAATTGCAGTGCCCCTGCGGCAATATACTTATGCCGGCAACAGCAGCTGGACGGAGGCAGGGCATAATTTTAGCTGGCATATGATGCTTCGCTCCAAGCGAGGGGGTAGTTTACATTATAAAGTAGTAGACCCTGCCAGTGGGGAAGAGTGGCAGGTAGATCCTGTAAATTATGTTACACTGCACCAATACCGTAGCATGACCGGTAAACCGGATATGATCCTGGAGCTGGCGCACCACATCCGCGACAGGTATGCCCGGGATGGTTATAAGGGGGTAGAGGTGTACGCCCACTGCACTGTTGAATTCAACGGCCGCCCAAACCTGCAGCTGACCGATACCACAGTTAACCTATCGCAGGAGTCCCGTCAACTGGGCCCTTATTCTTGGGTGTTACCATTTGAACAACACTAATGCTAAGCCTGCTGATTATACCGGCTTGTTTGGGAGGAGGGCTGCTGCTGCAAAGGCTTGGCTCCATGGCAGGGCTTGCCCGCCTGCTTACTAAAACAGTTATTTATGTATCGCTGCCGGCGCTGGTACTGGAAAAGATACCCACCCTGCAGCTCAATGAAGAGCAACTGCTGCCGGTTCTAATGCCCTGGCTTATATTTTCACTGGCCTGGCTGGGCTTTAGCGCACTGGGCAGAAAGTTAAACTGGGAGCGTAAAACCAAAGGAGGCATTATTTTAAGTTGTGGTTATGGCAACACTTCTTTTGTAGGCATCCCTGTCATGAATGCTCTTTGGGGCGCTGCCGGTGTGGAAGTAGCCATTCTGGCCGATCAGCCCGGCTCCTTTGCCTGTCTTTCCACCTTAGGTATCATTGCTGCCTCCTGGTACGCCGGCGATATCATATCACCAAAATCGCTGGTTAAGCGCCTGCTGCGCTTTCCTCCTTTTCTGGCTTTTGTAGCCGCCTTTGTCCTAAATGCCCTCAACTGGGCTCCGCAAGGTGTTTTGCTGCAAATCCTCCATTGGGTGGGCATGCTGGTAGTACCCTTCTCACTTTTAGCGGTAGGGCTGCAGCTGGATGTAAAAGCCCTGTTCAAGCCACAAAAAGAAATTATGATTGGCCTGAGCTATAAGCTGCTGCTAGCACCCCTGCTCATTTTTATCCTGTACCTCTTTATTTTGCAGCAGCGAAGCTTTATGGCCATTGGTAGTGTAATGGAGGCCGGTATGGGCCCTATGGTAACAGCCTCCCTGGTAGCCGAACAATTTGGCCTCAATCCGCCCATGGTGCGGCAAACCCTAAGCCTGGGTATCCTCCTCTCCTTCCTTACGCTTGCGCTGTGGTACGGGCTGCTGATGTGGGTGGTGTGAGGTATTAATTCAGCAGTATTTGTAATAAGCTTTTACTGCTTTTGATTTCTGGTATTGCTTTTACCGCAATTACGCGTACTAAAAACCACCTGCAAAATAGCAGGTGGCTCTATGTTCATCCTGGTTTATTACTTAAGCAGCTTTACTTGGCAAAAATCTGTGTCATGTCCTGGAAGCTTTTAAACTCGAGGGCATTGCCGGCAGGATCCAGGAAAAACATGGTAGCCTGCTCTCCCACCTCTCCTTTAAAGCGAATGTGCGGCTCAATAATGAATTTAATGCCCGCCGCTTTTACCTTATCGGCCAGCTGATGCCACTGCGCCCACTCCAGAATGGCACCAAAATGGCGCACGGGCACGGCATCGCCATCTACCTCATTGGTTTTGGCCCTGCTCACCTCTTCCGGTTTTACGTGCGCTGAGATCTGGTGCCCAAAAAAGTTAAAGTCTATCCACTTATCAGTGCTGCGGCCTACATCGCAACCTAATAATTCACCATAAAACCTGCGGGTATCTTCAATAGACAGAATTGGAAAAGCCAGGTGAAAAGGTGTATAGTTTTGCATATATGGTTATGTTTGGAAATAAGGATAAATAATTTGCCTGTTGATCAATGTACTGATTAACTAATGTAAAGGTTCAGCAGCGGTGACTGGCTGCTCCAGCTACTGCAAAAATTGTTGAAGTAGATCAGCAGACGCTGGTTTGTCAGTTATCTTATACAACAAACTTTGTACTTACACACACATGACTCCACAAGAACTTAACCAGGAATTGGGTAACATAGATATTTACCTGCTGGATGCAATTCTGAAAGGTTATTTTCCGGCAGGCTGCAGGGTACTGGATGCTGGCTGTGGCGAAGGGCGTAACCTGCACTGGTTCCTGAAGAATGGATACGAGGCCTGGGGTGTTGATAATAATGCCTCCGCCATACGCATGCTCCGCTTTGTAGCCAACAGCCTGCAAAAAGGTTACCCCCAGGAGCGCTTCGATGTAACTGGCGTAGAAGAGATGCACTACCCGCCTGCAGCCTTTGATGCCGTGATAAGCAGCGCCGTGCTGCACTTTGCTGAAAGTGAGGAGCACTTCAGGCAAATGTGGGCAGAAATGTACCGCGTGCTGAAGCCCGGAGGTGTTTTATTTATCCGCACCGCCACCCTGCTGGGTATGAAACCTGATGAAGTTCAAAAAACCGCCGAGGGCAAATACCTGCTGCCCGATGGCAGCTATCGCTTTGTGCTTACTGCAACACTGCTGGCAGATTTACTCCGGCAATACCCCCTGCAGTGGCTGGAACAGCTTAAATCTGTATTAGTGGCTAACCAAAGAAGTATGGGTGTGTTAGTTCTAAAGAAAACAATTCCCGCTGCTGGAGAGTAATAATAGCATATGGAACCCTCTGAGCCCAAATACGCCACTTTCTGGAGCAGATTGCTGGCCATCATTATCGATTACTTCCTGGTAAACCTTGTACTGAGCCTCATCATTGCCACTGTTATTGTAATTGGCTTTGCCGACGAGGGTCCTGATATTGTAGAACGTGGCGATGACCTGGTGCGCGACCTCTCAGAAAGCTGGGGACCGGCGCAATTGCTGTTGCTGGCCGGCTACTGGCTATATTTTGCGCTCATGCACAGCAGTGCCTGGGGAGCCACTGTGGGCAAGCGGGTGCTGGGCCTTTATGTGGCCGATGAGGATGGCAACCGCCTAAGCTTTTGGCAAGCCTCCCTCAGGTACCTGGGTAAGCTCATCTCTCTCTTTACCCTCTTTGTAGGCTTTCTGGTGGCCCTGGTACACCCCCGCCGGCAGGCACTGCACGACCTTATTGCCAAAACCTACGTAATGCACTGGTAGTCAGCCCCGCATTTCACATTCTGGTAATATTTCACTTCTATTCTTCATCTAAGCACCATACTTCCATAACCATTGGGTGATCTTGTTCCTCTATTTTTGTAGTGTAGCAAAATACTTATTTTGGTGAGGAGTAAAAACTACAAATTTTTTCGTAATCGGTTGCTGCAGCAGGTACAGGCACCACCTTTACCGCAGGCAGCACCACAGATACTACAGCAGCACCGGCAGCCGCAGTACCGGCAGCTGCGACTGCTTCGGCCTCTCCTCTATTTTCAGCGTTTGGGGCAAAACCTGCTTACAACGCTGCTGCTGCGGCAGCTCTCCTCCTTTGGCTCTTCCTTCCGACATTAACCCATAACCAGATGAGCACCCAAAAGAAACGTGAGGTAGAAGTGGTGGTAATTTCGGATGTACATCTGGGTACCTATGGCTGTCAGGCAAAAGCACTGCTGCGTTACCTGAAAAGCATACGCCCAAAAACACTGGTGCTCAATGGCGATATCATCGATATCTGGCAGTTCAGCAAGAGTTACTGGCCCAAAGCACACATGCAGGTGGTAAAGCATATACTGGGCCTCATCAGCAAAGGCGTGCAGGTACACTATATTACGGGCAACCATGATGAGATGCTGCGCCGCTTTACAGGTTTTCAGATGCAGAACTTCAGCATCAGCAACAAACTGGTCATGAAGCTGGGCAACAAGCAGGCCTGGGTTTTCCATGGCGATGTTTTCGATGTTACCATGCAACATTCCAAATGGCTGGCCCGCCCAATGCTGTCAACTTAAGGGAAAAAGATGTAAATTATAAGGAAGAAAACAGGGCAGGCAATGGAAGGGGAGATAAAAAAAAGAACTTGCGAATCCTTACAATGCTTAAGGAGATGATAGCTG
>JAESGL010000143.1_pt1 | contig 90541 bp, 70 predicted proteins | sample 9269711 | NCBI WGS metagenome assembly JAESGL01 (sample SAMN14515918, study PRJNA621676) | algae metagenome | isolation source: Kastovskya adunca ATA6-11-RM4 and co-occurring heterotrophs from soil and... | place: Chile: Atacama Desert | collected 2011-06-27 | reverse complement strand
TAGGCGCAGGGGAACAGGAGTAGTCCGCTCCATCCTACGAAGACGAAGCGATCGCGTTTGAGCCAGTCGTCCAGGGTGTCGAACCATCCTCTGGCTGCTGGCGCGCGTCCAACTGCTATTGTCATAGCAAATTCTCCGAAATATATAAGGGCAATAGTAAACTTCACCTACTCCAACAGCAAACTGCACTTAGCGAGCAGAAAATGACTGGGAATGTGAGTGAAATTTACTTTTCTTTACGGTCTATCCTTATATTATGTGAAAGATTTCAAGTTTTCCACCTCAATATTTAAGATTAGTTAAAATTTTCTCAGAATTGAACCCTGTCGATCGAGAAGCAACCGCACTTATGGGCAGTATGCGATCAGGAATGACACAATAGGGTTTTCACCTGTGGGAATACCTCTACAATTGCTCAGAAATTGCTCAGGGTTTCCTCCCTCAGCACTGAAGACTGTCTTAACAGGACACTAAGTTCTGTCTGAGATAGATAATAAAAGTACAGATATCACAGGACGCTGAACGCTGACACTGCATGATCACTATCGACTTGACTTTAAAAAACACGCCCATCCCCCTTTCTGTACAACGCAATTCAGTGGAAGAGGCTCAAGCAACTTATCAGGAAATCACCACCGCTATGCGGTCAGGTAATCCTCAGTTGCTGGAACTGACCTGCGATCGCCAAACTGAGAAAAAAATCGGCATTCTTAGCGATCAAATCAGCGCGGTGCAAATGTCTCAGAAATCTGGTAGTGCTGCTTCCGGACGTCCGCCTGGTTTCTTTGCCTTGACAGAATGAGCATCACTCCCAACCATGCCCGTGCCAATGGAATTGAAGTCAAGGATTTGTGCTTTAACTGGCGGCACGGCGCAGCCGTTTTGCAATCCTGCTCTCTGAATGTCCCTAAAGGTGAATTTTGGATGCTTTTGGGAACGAATGGGAGCGGGAAATCGACGTTGCTGCGATTGCTGGCGGGATTATTGCCAGCCCAGTCGGGGGAAATCAAGACCTCGCCGCATCTGGGCTTTGTATTTCAAAATCCCGACCATCAGTTGGTGATGCCCACGGTTGGAGCAGACGTAGCGTTTGGGTTGGTTGAAGAGCGGCTTTCTCCCAACCAAGTCCGGGTGCGGGTGGAAGAAGCCTTAACCGCCGTTAATCTTTTAAACTTACAAAGACGCCCGATCTATGCCCTCAGTGGCGGTCAGAAACAGCGGATTGCTATTGCAGGTGCGATCGCGCGTCAGTGCGAAGTCCTGCTTTTAGATGAACCCACTGCCCTACTCGATCCCGACACCCAGTTAGATTTGGTGGCGCAGGTGCGACGTTTAGTCAAAAGTCGGGGATTGACGGCGCTTTGGGTAACGCATCGCTTAGACGAGCTGGACTTCTGCGACGGTGCTTTTTTACTAGAACAGGGGCGAGTTGTTGACCAAGGCGAACCTACCCGCCTTAAGCAACGACTGATGCAAGACCAAGATTGAGTTACTGTTAAGATTAATGACAAAGAAATCCGTTCCTCAAATCTTGGCCTTGAACAATGCCCCCTTCTTCACCACAGGCTGTCTTACTAGTTGACGGCTACAACGTTATTGGCACGCTGCCTCACCTAGAGAAAACTCGCGATCGCCATGGGTTAGAGGCAGCTCGCCGTGACCTGGTTGAAGATTTGGTAAATTATAGTGCCCTTCAAGGCTTTAAGACTGAGGTTGTATTTGACGCCCAGTACCAAGATCAGCCTACTTGTTACGAAGTTTGCACCGTACATGTTTCGATTTGCTATACGGCTTTTGGAGAGACAGCAGACACCTACATCGAAAGGTTTTGTGCATCCCGGAAAACCTTTTACCCCACCGCTCAACGCTTAATTGTCGCCACCTCAGACCGAGCGCAGCAGCTCACCGTTATCGGCTATGGTGCGGAATGGATGTCAGCCCGACAGTTGGGGTTTGAAGTGGAAGCAACTGCTCGTCGGGCACTTCGTCAGCACCGACCGAAAAAACAGCCTCCGGGTCGCTTTTTGTTCAATTCCTTGGATGCCAAGGCACAGCAACGCTTAGCCGATTGGCGTAAAGGCATTCGCTAGTATTCTCGCTCTCCTCTAGAAAAAATATTTTGCTCAAGTAGTTGACAGCTTAGAAAGTAACAGATATAGTTATAAAGGTCTGAAACACCAGCCCCCATCGTCTAGAGGCCTAGGACACCTCCCTTTCACGGAGGCGACAGGGATTCGAATTCCCTTGGGGGTATTAAAAAAGACATCCCAGTCAGCGACACAATCCTGACTGGGATGTCTTTTTTAGGGTAGGTAGCGACTTGTAAGCCAGACGTACTCAAAGCTACGGAAAAAATTAGGCAAAATTTAGCTTAATTGCCAAGCGCTCAAATGGACTTGCTCCAACCGTTATTTCTCTGCTAAACGATCTAGTCTTTCCTTGACGGTTAGATCGATTAAAGAGCGGAGTAAGAATAAGAACCAGAGTGCTGAGAAGGCAAAAGCCGCGATCGCTCCACTGTGATAAGTACCTAGTAACAGCACAGTCCCTGAGAGTAAGGTAAATCCAGTCAAGCAGGCGTAAATTAGGCTTTTGACGGCGAGGTTGATACGCTTGAGAGTGCGATCGCTTTCCATTGAGCGTACCTTTACCTGAAAATCGCCCCGTTCGATCCGCTCTTCTAAGCGACTAAGAAAAACTTCAGTTGCACTAGGCTGCTGTAACTTGTATTTAAGGAAGTTTCTGGCTTGTCGTGCCAGTTCTCCCACCAGATTTCCTCTCCCTTGTGAAATCGTAATGCTTTTAACAAAGGGCTTGGCGGCGGCGACCAGGCTATATTCTGGGTCTAATGTCCTGGCGATGCCATCGAGAGTGGTAAGTGCCTTCAAAACAAACGTCATCTGCGCGGGTAAGCGAAACGGCTGCTGCTCAAAGATGTGATACAGCTCGCTACGCATCTGATTGAACGCTTGCAAATCCACAGGCTTTTCCGTGAATTTATCCAAGAGGAAGGACATCACCCGTCGTACGGGTGTCATATCAGCTACAGGTTCAATCAACCCCATATAAGTCAGTGTATCGATGACTTCGTCAGTATCCTTCCTGAGAACCGCAAAAAACGTCCTCACCATCTGGTCTTGGGCCATGGACTTCACTTCTGCCATCGTCCCAAAATCATAAAAAATCAGCTTGCCATCTTGAGAAACTGCCATATTGCCTGGATGAGGGTCAGACTGAAAGAAACCATCCTGTAAAAGCTGCTTGAGGTAACAACAAATCCCCAGTTGGTTAATTTCTTTGGGATTTAAGTGGCAGGCTTCTAGGGTCTGACGCTCGTCAATTTTGATGCCGGGAGCATACTCCATCGTGAGGATCTTTTTGGTGGTGTAGCGCCAGTAGATGATCGGTACAATCACACGGGGATGAGCAAGAAAGTTTCCCCGAAAGCGGTCAGCGTTTTCACCTTCTTTGATGTAATCGATTTCTTGATAAAGCAGGTCGAAAAACTCTTTAGCAATGGCTGAAAGCTGATATCGTTTTGCCCAAGACAAATACCGCTCGGCAAAACTGACCAGTTGCTTGAGTACTTTGAAATCTAAATCAAATAACTTTGCCAGTCCCGGACGTTGGACTTTGACAACAACCTCTTCCCCACTATGGAGGCGGGCTTTGTGGACTTGTCCTAAACTAGCCGCAGCAAGGGGAAAGCGGTCAAAGTCCCGATAGAAGGTATAGAGAGAGCCACCGAGTTCTGCTTCAATAATGGCGATCGCTTGCTCACTACTAAACCCTGGCACCCGGTCTTGCAATTGCCCTAATGCCCTCACATATTCCAGGGGAAGCAGATCGACACGCGTAGACAGTGACTGTCCGATTTTGATGAACGTCGGGCCCAAATCCAATAAAGTTCCCACTAACCACTGAGCACGGCGATTTCTGTGGTCTGAAGTATTTCTCGCGGCAGTCTTATCCCACCACAGATAGATCATTAATTTGATGGCTGAGGCAAAAATATCTTTTTGCCGTGCCAGCAGGGAATAGTTGGATCGTTGCCAGCGCTGTAGCTTAGGCTCTGCCTTTGTGAGCATAGGAATTGGTTAGAGGAGTCTCCACCTCACTCGGAATTATTCTGATTCTGTAGTTGTTGATAATAAAAATTTCAAAACCTTGAGAAGACGATAAATTTATTGATTGACCTCAGCGTCTATCTCATCAGTACAACTTAACTTCCTTCAGACGGCTTGAACTGAGGCAATGTCAGCGTAAAGCAAGTCTGCCACAACAAAGTTGAATCCTCGCAAGGTTCGCTCTTAACATCAATTGTGCCATGCAAGTGTTGTACCAAACCCTTAACGAGAGCGAGTCCCAGCCCTGTACCTTGAACAGCTTGCTGAGTAACACCTTGACCCCGACGGAATTTTTCAAAAATTTGTGTAATATCTGAGGGCGAAATGCCAGAACCAAGATTGGTTAAAGACAAAGCCATTTGATTGACCTGTTGCTTGACTTGATGTTCGACCTTCAGACAAACCGTAGTATTGGGGTGAGAATACTTCCCCGCGTTGGTCAAAAGTTCCAGCAGGATATGCTTTAGGCTTTCGGGGTCAGTGTAGAGGATTAGCGATCGCGCTGAGTAGTCAGTAGCGAGAGTCAAGCCTTTATCTACCCATTTCTTCTCAAACGCTGGCGCTAACTCATTAATGAGCAACTTCAGATTCACCTTTTGCACTTGAATCTGAGGTTTCTGGGCTTCTATTTCCTGAAGTGCCAATAGCTCGGTAATTAAACCAATTTCCTGAGCGCACGCCTGCTCCAGAATTTCTAAATATTTATCACGACGTTCTGAGAATTCTGGTTTGCGTAACATCTCAATTGCCATCTTCATTTTTGCCAGCGGTGTCCGCAGCTCATGATTCATCGTGGCGAGGAATTCATCCTTCAGCTCATTTAAGTGCCGCAGTTGATCAATTTGCTGACGGGTTTTTTCGTATAACTTTGCCTGGACTTCTAAGCTCCGTTGCAGTTGAGCCGTGCGCTCTTCAACCAGGGATTGTACCTGCCGCAGAGTTTGACTTTGGATAATGGCAGTACTAACCTGGTTCCCTACCCATTTCACGAGTTCTAATTCATCCGGCTGCCACAAACGAGGCTGACCCTGCTGTAAGACAATGAATCCCAAAACGGTTGCTTGTGTAGAGCCACCGCTATGGGAACCTAGAAGGGGCACGATCAGCATAGCGGGCATAGCATCCGAGTCCAGGATTGCCAAGGTTTCGCTATTTCCAAACTCAGGTAGATTTTGCCCCTCAGCAATGATGACGGGTTCGGGTGCTGCTTGCAGGGCTTGTTGGCACAAGGGAGACTCTGACAGCCAAAAGGTGTGGTTTAACAGGGACTGTTTTTGAGCCGTTGTTTCTGCGGCTGGTGATCCCAGCCCACTCTCCCACTCGCACGCCACTCTCACCTCAGTTTTAGGAAAGTTTTTCAATGAGCGGCGTTGGAATAGGGGGTGAGTGTAGCGCAATAGCAGGAGCAAGGCGAGATCGCTTTGGAGGGCTTCTCCGGTTCCGGCGATCGCCAGTTGCAGAACTTGCTCCAAACTCATGGCGCTACGAATGGCTAAACTCAGGTGGTTTAGTAAGTTTTGGTAGCGAGCGCCTGTGCGGACTTGCTGCTGGAGTTGAATTTGGGAAATAGCGATCGCCACTGATTCGGCGGCGACTTTCAGTGATTCTTGTTCTCCATGCACCCGTTCGTAAGCTTGCGATCGCCCCAGAACGATCAATCCATTTGCCTTACCCTGAAACCGGGTCACAATTCTTAAAATCGATTTGACTGGTAATTTTCCCCAACGCCAGTCCACCGCCGACCAAGTTTCGGCAGTTTCCAAATTGGTAATTGCCATCGGTTGGGCCCCTGCCAAAACCTCTAATAGAGCCGGGTGTTCGAGTAGCTGCGTTTGCTCCTGGGGTTGTATTGCAGAGCCGCCCTCTGCACGCCATAAAATTGTCTGCGGTTGGGTAGCCACACCAACTCCTAAGACAATCAAGCAAGCATCAACCTGAAAAATCTCTCCTAACGCTTCTGCTATCTGCCATAGCATTGCTTGTGGGTCTGAGGTCGTCAGGATAATTTGAGTAATCTGTCGCCCGATTTGATTAGGCTCTAGTGAGTAATTCATGAACGAGCCCTTGAACTTCTGCTTGAGAGTGGAACCAGGGGAGTCGAACGGCGGGAAGGAAAAAGAATCTACCATGACACCAGTAATCGCACTTTATACATCTAAATCTCCCTAGCAGCAGCTTTGGCACAATTTATCTTAACGGAGCTTCCTGGAGAGGGCATGAATAAAGGAACTGAAAAATTCAAGGCAACACTGGATATGGCATGGGTACTCAAAAAAACCTGCACTTTCTCCACCATCCAAGCGCTCTCTGCTCACCTGAGTAATTTAAAGCGGTTATGAATTACTCCTTCCCTGTTCTAGGGTTCCCAATTTTAGTGGGTTTCTACCAAAAAAGTATTCTTATTCCATGATAATTATCAGCCAAATCTCGAAAGCCCCTCTTCACTAGGGCTACAAGTTTGGTAAAACTAGAGTTTTTCTGGCGTCACTATCGTTGATTTGTCACTTTGGTAAAAGCGTAATCATCAGCACGCATCACTCAAGGCTGAACCCAGTCAGGACAAAGCCGAAAGCCGTCCAACCCAGGGTAAGGCTTATTGATGAATATTGTAAAAGCTATAAAAGCTATTTCCAAAAGTAGGAGATTTGAATCCTAAAAACCGCTCTATGCAATGATAATGTCAGACATCAAGAGGAAAACACGGCTAAAGATAGCCAAAATTCTCCCGTTAAAAAAATCCCATTTTTTACAATGTTTTATAGCCTCTTTACTTCACAAACTGTGTCTAATTATTTAATTTTTGGAGTTTCCAATCTAATAAGATTTTAGTTAAAAAATTCTGTTCTCAAAATTTTTTGAGGCTTGAATCGATTCACTGGAACTATTCCTGCCGCTCAAGATCACCCTGATTTCTATGTTTCTACTCGTCTAGATCGACAAAAGAGCGGTTATAGGTATTTGAATAAAGTTCATTAGGTATTTATTCCATTATTAACATAAATTTTAGTAGTCATAAACTTGAATACTATCGAAAATTTTCATTTTAAAATTCTCATTTTCCATTAAACACGCTTATTGCCAATTATCTTTGATAAGATATCTTCACAACAACTGTAATTTTTCTATACTTGTGTTTGAATAGATGTTTCAGCACAAGTGATCCTTCTCACACGGTAAGTGAGGGTGCGATCACAAAAAGTCTAAGAATTGGATCACCTAAATTACTGACCGCGATCGCCTTTTGTTGGCGAAGCTTATCACCCGTACCCCTGTATTTTCACGGGATTATTAAGTACATTCACTGAAGAGCCGTTCCTGCCATGATGCTACTAGACAGTCAGCCGCACTGCCCCTCATCTTCCCAGTCTTCTGAGCCTGAAATGGCAAAAATTCCTGCTCAATATCGAGATTGGAAAATCAGTACCAAAGCCATCAACGGGCAAGTATGGCTACGCTTTACCCATCCCCAAGAACACTTTCCCCGATACGGCTGTCCCATCAGTGCAGCAGGTATTGCCGCAACTATTAGCCACATCCGTTTCCTGATCGACTTAGCTACAGAGCTGGAAAAAGGAGCGCCTCAAAAACGGCTAGAGAATTGATACTTCCTGGTATTTTAAAATTTATGGGACAGGTCTGTGTGACCCATCCCAACGCTACAACTGATTAGTCAGGCAATCACTCGTCTCTGAGCGAAAGTTTTACTCAACCGTATGACCCACCGCGACGATCATTTGTTTAATAGACGCTTCAGAGGCTTTTGTTCCGTCTACACTAACAGTCTTTGCCTCTACATCTACGTCTACATGGGCTTCTGACTCGTGGGTGAGGATTTCTTGTTTAATTGTATCTGCACAGCCACTACAGGTGATACTGGGAACTTTGAATTGCATTGTCATAATCAGGCGAAATTTTTCTTGTTTAGTATTCTATTTTACTGTTTATTAAACTATCGTTCATCCTCTTTTAGACTATTGATGTTATTAAAATAGAGAATTCCTGATCTGACTTTAGAGCGATACCGTTTTATCAATTTTTTGCCCTCTCTTTCCCTATTTACCCTAAAAACGTCAAAGGGTCTAGCCTACGCTAGACCCTTACAGGGACAAAAGTTTGAGTGTTGAACAAATTAAACTTCCGACAATTAATAAATTACAAGTCACTAAGGTTTACATCTCTCGCAGCAACCTTTCGAGATTCCTCGCATAGTCACATCTGTCCAGATGTTAGGTTTGGCTCTGCCTGATGAATCGTTTCAGGCGTCTTGCCACTGATTTCTATGCTTAGTTGGTTTGCCTGCGGCTGGGTTACAGTCCGACGACACCTAACTGCGACCCTTGGCTTTGTTTGATTCCAGTCTTTTCTCTGGCTTGGTGTCTATATGTTCAAATTAGCATAGCCTTCTTAGCTGCCAAGTACCTATTTACTAAAGTTGATGTGTCTTTACGAAGCGTAAGTCTTCTAATCATCCGTTAATCAAGCCAGATTGCCAACAACCTTGTCACGCCTAGTTGGAATGGCAGCAAGAACGGGTAAACAAATGTAAAAATAGAGAGAAAATGACCTGCAATTGTCCAATTGGGAAGCAGGCGAGAGGTACTCTTATTGCCCTAGCCTTCTCCTTAACCCTAGTTCTTAATCCCTAGTCCCATTAGTACGCCCATGTCTTCTTCTCCCCAGTTCCTTAGCGGTAGTGAAATTCGTTCCAAATTCCTCGACTTCTATGCCCAACGAGGACATAAGGTGCTGCCGAGTGCGTCTTTGGTGCCAGAAGACCCGACGGTGCTGCTAACGATCGCGGGAATGCTACCCTTTAAACCGATTTTCTTGGGACAGCGTCAAGCAGAGTTTCCCCGTGCTACGACTTCTCAAAAGTGCATCCGCAACAACGACATTGAGAATGTCGGACGCACCGCACGGCATCACACCTTCTTTGAGATGCTGGGTAACTTCAGCTTTGGGGACTATTTTAAAGAGCAAGCGATCGCCTGGGCGTGGGAACTCTCCACAGAAGTCTTTGGCTTACCTCCAGAACGCCTAGTCGTGAGCGTTTTTAAAGACGACGACGAAGCCTTTGCGATTTGGCGCGACCAAATTGGCATTCCCTCCCACCGCATCCAGCGGATGGGTGAAGAGGATAATTTCTGGACTTCTGGCCCTACGGGCCCTTGTGGCCCTTGTTCGGAAATCTACTACGACTTCCACCCCGAACGGGGCGATGACAATATTGATCTAGAAGATGACACACGCTTCATTGAGTTCTACAACTTGGTGTTCATGCAGTACAACCAAGATGTAGAAGGGAAGCGGACACCTCTAAAAAACAAGAATATTGATACGGGATTAGGGCTGGAGCGGATGGCGCAAATCCTTCAGAAAGTCCCAAATAATTACGAAACTGACCTGATTTTCCCGATTATCAAAACCGCCAGCGAAGTGGCTGGGATTGACTATGCCGAGAGCGACGAGAAGACGAAAGTTTCCTTAAAAGTGATTGGTGACCACATCCGGGCAGTGGTTCACATGATTGCTGATGGGATTACGGCATCTAATACCGGGAGAGGTTACGTGTTGCGCCGACTGCTGCGGCGGGTGGTGCGTCACGGGCGCTTAATTGGCATTGAAGGGGAGTTTACAACCAAGGTTGCCGAAAGTGCGATCGCGCTTTCTGAAGCGGCTTATCCCAATGTTCAAGAACGCGCAGAAGCCATTAAAGCCGAACTGCAACGGGAGGAAGCTCGCTTTCTCAAAACCTTGGAACGGGGCGAAAAGCTCCTGGAAGAAATTATCGAACGGGTTGAGCAGCAAAAGAAAAAAGAAATTGACGGACGCGATGCCTTTATCCTCTACGACACCTACGGCTTCCCGTTGGAACTGACCCAGGAAATTGCCGAAGAACACGGGTTTGTCGTTGAGATGGCTGGCTTTAAGGCAGCAATGGAGGAACAAATCAGCCGTTCTCAGGAATCCCACGAAACTATTGACTTGATGGCGCGAGGTTCTCTAGAAGAACTGGCTTCCGGGGTAGCGGCGACGGAGTTTATCGGCTATACCCTACCTGCAACGACGGCTCAAGTGACTGTCCTGATTGCCAAGGGTGAGCAGGTGCAGTTAGCAGAAGCGGGGACAGCTATACAGTTGGTGTTGGATCAGACACCATTTTACGCGGAATCGGGGGGACAAATTGGCGATCGCGGTTACTTGAGCGGTGAGGATCTCCTCGTCCGAATTGAAGACGTTAAGAAGGAAGCTCATAACCTGTTTGTCCACTCCGGTCATGTGGAACGGGGAACGCTGGAACTTGGGGCAACAGTAACGGCGCAAATTGACCGCGCCTGTCGTCGTCGCGCCCAAGCCAACCATACGGCAACGCACCTACTGCAAGCCGCACTAAAACAAATTGTTGACCCTTCTATTTCTCAAGCTGGCTCTTTGGTTGCCTTCGATCGCTTGCGCTTTGACTTTCATTGTCCGCGTCCGTTGACACCAGAGGAAATTCAGCAGGTTGAGGAACAGGTTAATACCTGGATTGCTGAGGCTCACGAGGCTGATGTCTCAGTGATGCCCATCGCTGAAGCCAAAGCAAAAGGGGCTGTGGCGATGTTTGGCGAAAAGTACGGCGAAGAGGTGCGGGTGATTGATTTCCCGGGCGTCTCAATGGAACTGTGCGGCGGAACCCATGTTGGTAATACGGCTGAAATTGGCGTGTTTAAGATTGTCTCAGAAACCGGGGTTGCCGCCGGGATTCGCCGGATTGAAGCGGTGGCAGGATTAGCGGTGTTGGATTACTTGAATGTGCGCGATAAAGTGGTTAGGGATTTGAGCGATCGCTTTAAAGCTAAACCCGAAGAACTCACAGAACGGGTTGAGAATCTGCAAACTGAGCTAAAGAATAGCCAAAAGCAGCTAGAGGCGCTGAAGCAAGAACTGGCGATCGCCAAATCTGACCAGTTGTTAGCCAAAGCTGAATCTATTGGCGACTACAACATCCTGATTGCTCAAATGGAAGATGTCGATCCAGATGCCCTGAAGACGGCGGCGGAACGCTTGCAGCAAAAGCTGGGTGCAAGTGCGGTCGTTCTCGGCTCAGTTCCTGCTCCCGATAAAGTCAGCCTTGTTGCTGCTTTTAGCCCGGAAATTAACAAAAAGGGACTGCAAGCTGGGAAGTTTATCGGCGCAATTGCTAAAGTTTGCGGCGGTGGTGGCGGTGGGCGTCCGAATCTTGCTCAAGCTGGGGGACGCGACCCTAATAAGCTCGCAGAAGCTCTAGAGGAAGCTCGTAACCAGTTACACTCGGCTTTGGGGGAGTAGAATTTATTTTTAACGCAGAGGTTAGCGCAAAGGTTCGCAAAGAAAGTTCTGCGTACTTCTGCGCCGCTTTGGGTTTGGATTTTTAGGAGCGATCGCTTCCATGGCTATCTCGGTTGCAGACAAACAAGCTACGCCACCACAGGAGGAAAAGCTGATAACTCTATATGGCATTAGTTGGGAGCAGTTTAAAACTATAGAAGCCCAGCTAGAAAACCATCGAGAAGTCAGGCTTTCCTATTTATCAGGGGTAATGGAAATTATGTCTCCGATTGGAGAGCGACACGAGTATGTGAAAAGGACTTTAAGTTATTTGCTAGAAGCCTACATGAGAGAAAAAGGTATCCGCTTCTATGGTCGTGGCGGATTTACCCTAGAAGAACCGGGATATGCTTCTGGTATACCGGATGAGTCTTACTGCATTGGCAGCGATAAAGAAACTCCCGACATCGTAATTGAAGTCATCATCACCAGTGGCACGCTCGACAGACGGGAGTTATACAAACCTAAAAGAGTACCTGAAGTTTGGTTCTGGAAATCTAATCAACTGAGAGTCTTTCGTTTAAATGCCGCTTCTGAGTATGAAGAAGTTTCTAGGAGCGGATTTTTCCCAGATTTAGACCTATCTTTATTACTGCGTTACATTGCCCATCCCGATCAATACGATGCGGTAAATGAATTTGTAGCCGAATTGCGCCAGTAATGGCTGATGTTTTTTCTAGCATCACCTTTTAATCGCGTCTTCGGCGGCTTTTCCTAAAACCTCATCCATCCAAGCATTAATGCTTTTATTTGCTTTTTGAGCAGCGATGAAAATCTGGCGGTGACGTTCTGGAGTTGTACGAAGGGGAAGTTTTCCAGAAAACGGTTTGTCAGGTTCTTGTCCTAATTCCTCGCACCACTCCAGATAATCATCAACTGAGTCATGAAAGCTGTCGCGCACCTCATCAACAGTGTGACCTTGAAATGTCACAACATCTTTAATATCGATAACTCTACCGAAAAGAATTCCGGCGTCTTCATTTACTTCTAGATGAGCTGTATATCCTTTGTATTTCATAAAACTATTAAGTCACCCCCGGCGGCTCAATTCCAGCCTTCTCTAAAAATTCTCGTACAGCTTTTACCGCTCCTTTAAAGGGCTTCTGCGATCGCCACCTAGAAAGAGGAAAATTCAGCAGTCAGCCAGTTACACTGAAATCTATAGCTAAAGGAGTTGGATATGCCTCGCTTAAATCCTTATACGCTACAGATGCAGGTAACTCGCATGTTCGAGCAAGGGCAGTCTTTCTTTGCTACTACCAAGGTGCAAGATTGGCTGACAGAGCGCAACGAAGACCCTAATACCTATGACATCATTTTTCATAAAAAACCAGCACCACCAGGCTCTGAGCAGGTGATGCTGATTGAAATTGAACTACGGCGTAAAGATGGGCAGCCTGTCGATCCGTGGCTACAGGAACAAGCCAATCTCCATGCTTAACGGGGGTAATTACTTACTGGAAGTTGGGAGCATAGGTTCAGCTACTAGAGACGCATCCCAGAAGTAAACGCGATCGCAGTAACGCCTTGAGTTAGAGCAAGTAGCTTCTAGAGAAATATTGCCGATATTAGCGATATTGAGTTCTACCTCTGCGGGTTGTCCGGGAATAAGGTTTCGAGACACCGCCTCAACCTCATCTAAATAAACCTTGACAGTCACAGGAGGGCTATTCACATCGTTATCGCGCATTCCAAATCCTAACTGCAAGGTTTGAAAATTAATGCCTGCCGTATTCGGTTGAATTCTACAAGTCAGGGAGGCATTAGTGTCACCTGGCCCTACAAACATTTTGGATGTATAGACAGCTTTACCGACAGCCACATCTTCAGTTCTGCGACTCCAGTTACCAATTCCCGTATCAACACATTGAGTCCTCAAAAGAAAAATAGGAGGATAGGTTTCCTGGGTAAGAGCCTTGCCTTGTGGTGCCAGCGCTAGAAGCATCAGCGCAGTGGCAATGACTTTACAGTTCAACTTAATTTTTTGCATTGAAAGACGACGATTTATCTGTTCTAGTAGCCTCATTTGCCCATCTGACAAGTTGATTCGATAGGATGGCGGGTGAGGCATTGACTGTTGCTCGCTGCGATATCTTTTGAGAACCACTTGTCACCATTGCAGTTCACACCCAGTTTTACCACAATCAAAGCTTGGTCTACTATTTCCGTCTAAATGTCCTAGCTAGCGCGATCGCTGTCGCCACTCAAAGCTTGCAAGAACTCCAGCAAACCTGCGTCATTATTTGAAGAGTAAATTCAGCGATTAAATTAGTATTTTTTTACAAGGTGAAATTTCAGTGACATGCAAGCAAATATGAGTGAAAAATACTCAAAAAAGGGTGATGTCAGCCTATACGTAGTTCCTGTATTGCTCGGTCAATCTGACAAATAAATTAAGCCGATTTTAGAGGAATTACGGCTCGATCGAACACTCGATGGTCGGTGCTGATACCGCGAAGGATTAGGCGATCGCGATACACCTCATACGCCGCAAAACTTAGCTGAGATGCTGAGTGAGCCGTCCACTTAGAACGCCCGACGGGTCGTAATCCTGCCCCTGCACCACAGGTTAAATAAGTCGTGCCATTGAGCGGGTGCGTGCGCTCATAAGTATGGTCGTGACCGTTGATATATAACTGAACGCCATATTGCTGAAATAGGGGTGTCAGCTTTTTAATCAGCTCATGGTTTACCCCATAGTGACCGGATGAGTACATTTGGTGATGTCCAACAACCACTTTCCAGGGTGCATCACTGCGGCTGAGTTCTTTGTCCAGCCAAGGAAGCTGATTTGTCCAATCAGCATTGTGGTTGGTATCAAGGGCGAAAAACTGTACATCGCCACGACGGAAGGTATAGTAACGTCCCTGCATATTGAAGCCCGGATAACGTACCTGTGGCTCGCCGTTATCGGTGCGGATGTCATGATTGCCTAAAACCGCTTGAAACTTGACGCCCCGTTGCAGCAACCCTTGATAAGGCTGCTCAAACACGGCACCAATCTTTTCGATCTCACCGTCGTTGTAAATATTGTCTCCCGCGAGGACGGCTAAATCATAAGGATTGAGCTGGTGAAAGCGAGTCATTGCCGCTGCTACGGCGTATTGACCTGTTGCACCCGTTCCCGTGTCAGCAAGGGAGACAAAGCGGAGCAGAGGTTGTTCTGAGTTGCGGAGGGTGTCGGTTGAGGTGGCTAGCCCTGATTCTGAGACGAAGTTTACGCCGTCTGTTGAGTTAGCAGCGCTGCTTTGAGTTATTTGACGGTGGAGCAGTTTGCTCAAACCCGCTAAACCCAAACCACTAAGAGTACTTAAAATAATAAATTTACGACGTTTCATGCTCATGGCTATTTAATGTTCTTCCTAGCGATCGTTTAGCTCAAGACTGCGGGCAAGGTCGATAGAAGTGATAAATTTGTCCTGTAGGGGCAGCTTCCCGTAAGAATTTACCGCATTTATGCCGATTGGTGCTGCCTAGGAGGGAGATTGCATGTCAGAAGATCAACCAAAGCAGCCAGAATCAGCCAATTCACAACCGCAAAGGTCACAAATACCACCTGTGACTGAAGAGTCAGATACAAAGTTTCAAACTAGCAGTGAGTCGGTGAAGTCCATGAGAAACCGAGAGCAACCCTTTCTCAAGGCGCAGACTATCAAAATCTTGCGCGGCACTATCGGACTACTCGAAGGTGTTGTGGAAAGCCTGGAGACTGAGCCAGTGGCTGAACTTCCACCCACGGCTACACCGTCAGCGACGACGCCTAGATTCGATGCAGCCACCTCGGAACCTGTCTTGGATGTGCCAACAGAAGCATCAGACGTAGAGTTTGAGGAAATTACAGAGCCTACTGAGACGCCAACAGCGACACCAGAACCTATACCTGTAAGCCGCACTGAGCAGCCAGTTGTCTCCACTCCAGCACCAGTTGTTGAGGAACCAGTTAAGCCAAAAGGGTTAAAGCCAGCAAAACCGAAACTAACTGATCGCGTGCTGCCGAGTTTCCCCAGAGTTCAGACTTTGTGGGATGGTGTACTAGGAAAAATTCGCTCGTTCCTACCAGAATCTTTGAATGCAAAGTTATCGGACTGGGCAATTACAGGCGCGATCGCGGCACTCATTGTTGTTATCCTGTGGACAACAGCGGCACTCTTACCACAGACACCCGCCCAGCAAGCTAAAGCTCCTCCCGCTGAGGTTGAAGCCCCTCCAGAGCTGACAGCACCGAAGCCAGAAGTCCCTGTAAAAGAGCTACCACCACCCCCACCGGAACTCACTCCAGAGCAAAACCTGATTGCCTCGATTCAAACGCAAGTCAGCGAAATCACAGAAAAGTATACCGGGGGGTTAATTCAGTCGATTCAAGCTAACTTTCAGGGAAGCCGCTTGATTGTTACCGTTAGCGATCGCTGGTACGAGCTAAAACCCGCTCAACAAAACAAATTGGCAGACGAAACGTTGAGCCGTTCTCAAGAGTTGGACTTTAGCAAGCTAGAAATTGTCGATCCTGAAGGCACCTTACTTGCCCGCACTCCGGTTGTCGGCAACAACATGGTAATTCTGAAGCGAGAGGAATTAGCCGCCAATTTATAAGTGGCTAGCTGCAATAAAATAGCCCCTCTATCTGGTACCGAAATAGAGGGGCAGTAACTTAACCAAAAGCTTCTGGTATTAGTAGTAAAAAGTGGCTACTATCGAGTGAAGACCACGACATCGCCGCCGCTGAGAACGTTGATTGCAATAACGTCAGTAACGGCAACATTGTTCTGATTGAGAGCATCTTTAATGATCTCGTTGTTGTTGAGAACATTCTGTAGCTCGACAATCTCTACATTGTTTCTGTTCAGTACATTATTCAGTGCCCGGATATTACTGCCCCTGAGCAAATTGTCGGCACTTACAACCCGCACCTCTTCAACCGTCAGGTCGTTGAGCGCATTAAGTTCACCAATCTGAGCATTAATGTTGTTGAGAGCGGCAACTAAGTTACCGAAAGTAACTTGTCCTTCCTGCTGTTGGGCGATTAAAGTTTGTGTCATCGGCGCGCCTTGGGCGAATGCGATCGCTGGAATTCCCAACATCAGCAAACTACCACTCAGGATGGAAGCGATCCGTGCTTTATTGTTATTCATTTTGAAATCTCCAAAGATTCTTGTTTTTCTGTTTGAGTTGAAACTTACAGAGTCAGTCGCTACACCTACTACAGATAGCGCATTAATTCAGGATCAAGCACTGCATATAGTGTTTTGAGCGCTGAACTCTGTAACTGTTATTAACGATACATTTTTGATCGGGCTAGTCCGCCTATCTAAAGCACTACGTTTTTCTGTTTATAGAATCTCGCTAAGGTTAGAGCCTAAAATTGTTCCCCAAAAAAAGTCGAATATTAAAATTAGCCCTAATGCAGTAACTGAGGAGATTATGCCTCAAAGCAAAGCGCCCCCTTGACTCTCATCCGCGCCAGGGAGCTAAATTTTATAGCCGCGACTTGTATTTGCCCTCAAGCAATACTGAAAGGCGATCGCCTCTTCAAGTCGTATATTCCGCGTTAATCTTCACGTAGTCGTAACTCAAGTCGCAGCCCCACGCCGCTCCGGTTCCGGAGCCATTACCGACACTGACAGAGATTAAAACCGTATCCTCTTTTAAATAAGCTCCGGCGGCGGATTGCTTCAAGTAGGCACTAGCCGCCCCACGGTCAAAGGGTAGGGGTTGACCCTTGTCCATCAGCAAAAAGTCTCCCAACTGAATTTTCAGGTCTTCTTGCTCAAAGGGAATGCCTGCACGTCCGGCGGCGGCGGCGATGCGTCCCCAGTTAGGGTCGCGACCAAAGATGGCTGATTTGACTAAAGAGGAACCCACGATGGTTTTAGCGATTTGACGCGCCGATGCGTCATCTGCTGCGCCTGTAACTTGCACTTCGACCAGACAGGTTGCCCCTTCTCCATCCCGCGCGATCGCTTTTGCCATGTACTGACAAACCGCCGTCAGCATCGCTTCTAATTTCTCAGCTTCCTCTCCCATCTCTGTAATCGCAGCCGTTCGGGATTGACCGTTTGCCAGGGCAATCAAGGTGTCGTTGGTGCTGGTATCCCCATCAACGGTAATTTGGTTAAAACTTCTATCTGCTGCGCGGCTCAACATCTGTTGCCATAGGGAGGTTGAGACTGCCGCATCGCAGGTGACGAACGCCAACAACGTCGCCATGTTGGGGTGAATCATCCCCGATCCTTTGCAAATGCCGCCAATCCTCACCGGGCGGTCATCAATGGTGGTTTCTAGGGCAATGGATTTGGTGACTAAATCGGTAGTAACGATCGCTTTGGCGGCGGCGTCAGAACCTGTTTCCGAAGCAGCGGCGACGAGGTTAGGAATGCCTGCGCTGAGAGCATCCATGGGAATTCGCTGCCCAATCACGCCTGTAGAAGCAAGGAGAATGGAGTTTGGAGAAATATTCAGCTCTTGTCCGAGTAACTGAGCGCTAGCAATCGCATCCTTCCACCCCTGTTCCCCGGTAGCAGCATTCGCTTGTCCGGCATTGCAGAGAATTGCTCTGGCACTGTGTTTGGCTTGCAGGCGTTGGCGGCAATAATCTACGCAAGCGGCGCGGACATGACTGGTGGTAAAAACACCCGCAGCGATCGCTTCTACCTTAGACAAAATTAAGGCTAAATCCGGTAGTCCTGAGGGCTTTAGTCCGGCTGCAATTCCTGCTGCTCGGTATCCCTTAGGAGCGGTGACACCACCAGAAATTTCCTGCCAGTCTGACATAACGTCCTCCTCCAACCCATCACCTTGTTTGAAAGGCGATTATACCAAGCTGGAGCACTGAAGAATTGTTTATTTGTTGCTATACCAAGTGGCAAAAGATACTACTTCCCCGGCTCTCCTGCTTCTCTAGAGTCTCAAGTTACTAGGGAGTGGGTTTTGAGTAAAGACAAAAAAAAGGAGAGTCACTTAGGTAACTCTCCCGATCATCAGGGTGCATCTACTTATCACAATATAGCATTAGGGGGGTGAGGGGTGTCACCCCCTATTTCATGTTTTTTTGATGAAGATGCGATTTTTCTTGGTCTGGGGCTAAAAATTTCTTGCCCCGACAAGAGGTGGACTAGCCTTTGAGCTTCTTACTCAGAATTTGGTTAGTCAGCTTGGGGTCAGCGCGACCGCTGGTTTTCTTCATCACCTGTCCGACGAAAAAGCCTTGCAGCTTGGTTTTGCCGTTGCGAAACTGTTCGAGTTCTTTAGGATGATCGGCGATCGCTTCGTCGATAATCTTTTCGAGTTCGCCAGTATCGGAGATTTGAATCAGACCTTTGCGTTCGACCAATTCTTTGACAGAACCGCCTTGAGCCAGCAGTTCAGGCAGAATATCTTTGGCAATTTTGCCGCTGATGGTGCCATCTTCAATCAAGGTGACGAGTTCTGCCAGGATGAGGGGTTTAAGAGCGATCGCGTCAATATTCAACCTTTCTGTGTTGAGGTGAGCGGCAATATCTCCCATCACCCAGTTAGCGATTTGCTTAGGATTAGCATTCGCCGTCACCGCTGCTTCAAAGTACTCGGCAACCAAGCGGTCATCCGTCAGCACCCGCGCATCGTAGGCAGAAAGCCCAAACTCGTTTTCATAACGATGCCGCTTTAGTGCCGGAAGTTCCGGTAACTCGCTGCGCCATTGCTCTAACTGCTCTTTAGAGACTTCAATGGGAGGCAGGTCTGGTTCCGGGAAATAACGATAATCGCTAGAACCTTCCTTCATCCGCATACTCACAGTGCGTTGAGCGCCTTCTTCCCAAAGCCGCGTCTCTTGGAAAATTGGTTCTCCCGCTTCCAACGCCGCGATTTGCCGCTCAATTTCGTGGTCAATTGCCTTGTGGATGGCACTAAAAGAGTTCATGTTTTTGATTTCGACTTTGGTGCCAAATTCCTTTTGTCCCACAGGACGGATAGAAATGTTGACATCGCAGCGCAGGGAGCCTTCTTGCATGTTGCCATCACTGACACCGAGATAACGCATAATCCGGCGCAGCTCTTGACCGTATTCTGCCGCCTCTTGTCCAGAACGGATATCGGGTTCCGAGACAATTTCTAAAAGTGCTACACCAGCACGGTTGTAGTCGAGCAGAGAGTAGGTAGAACCAGAAAGGCGATCGCTTCCCCCATGCACAGATTTCCCAGCATCTTCCTCCATGTGCAGGCGAGTAATGCCGATTTTCTTGCGAATCGGGTTGCCATCGGGATCGGGAAGTTCGATTTCTAGCCAACCATGCTCAGCAATCGGCAAATCGTACTGAGAAATTTGATAGTTTTTCGGCAAGTCAGGATAAAAATACTGCTTACGGTCAAACTTACTGTAGGGGGCGATTTGGCAGTTTAGGGCAAGACCCGCTTTCACCGCATATTCAAGAACTTTCTGATTCAATACAGGCAAAACTCCTGGCAGCCCCAAGCAAATGGGGTCGATATTGGTGTTGGGAGTATCACCAAATTTTGCCGAGGAACTTGAGAAAATCTTAGTTTCAGTGCTGAGTTGGCAGTGGGTTTCTAAACCAATAACTGCTTCATACTTGGTTTTTGCGAGTGTAGCAGTCGTCATAAGCGCTCTAATATAGATGTTTCAGCAACACTTTACTTCTATTTTAACGGTTTGAAACGACCTCAAAGCTTCGTATTTCAATGACTGTGACGGAGGGATTCATCCCTTGATCGGCAATGCCCTTTTTGTGGTGCCATGACTGGAAAACGGTGGCGCGATCGCTTTTGTGACTTTTTGTAGCAATAAGTACAGATTTTAGAGTAGACAGGTGGTTATGCGCCCAACTTGGGAACTCTAAGACGTATACCCTAGGCTAAATAGTTCTTAGTGCCATGCTGTCAAAGTCCACTAAAATCCCCTTGCGGGCTGTATTAGTCGTTCCTTTTATCCTGCAAATCTTTGCGGCGGTAGGACTGACAGGCTACTTATCACTGCGGAATGGACAAAAAGCTGTTAACGAACTAGCCGCCCGATTAGAAACTGAGGTCAGTCAGCGAGTCAACCAACACCTCGATAGCTATGCCTCTGCAACTCGCTATCTAACCCAAATTAATGGCGAACAGATAGACCTAGAATTGCTCAACCTGGAAAATGCCGACCAACTGGCGCAATTTTTCTTCAAACAAGTCAAAACCTACAACGTGGGATACATCCTTTTCGGCTCTCCAACGGGAGAATTTATCGCCTCTGGTTACTATCGCGAGGCAACCATACCCCACCATGGCACCCCCGATATCAGCTTAGTTTTACCCAAACGCTACGGCAACGCTGACCTCCACAACTACACTGCAAATGAGCAAGGCAAAGCCACTGAGCTATTTGAAATTACTAAAAATTACCAGTATCAAAAAGAAGGCTGGTATGCCAAAGGAATTGAAACACGTCAGCCCAGATGGAGCGAGATTTATCAGTGGGAAACCAACAATTACCCGCTTTCTATTGCCACGAGTTGGCCCCTTTACGACAAAAGCGGCAAGCTAATTGGCAGTGTTGGGGTCGAACAGCGCCTTTCCCAAATCGGGGACTTTTTACGCCAAATCAAAGTTAGCCCTTTCAGTAAAATTTTTATCCTAGAGCGCAATGGTTTTTTAGTCGCTAATTCCAGCGATGCGCCTGTGTTCTCTCTAGTGAATAAACTCCCCCAACGCTTGCGAGGCGTAGAAAGCCAAGATCCTTTAATTCAAGCAACCTCTCAATACCTGAAAAACCACTTTGGCAGTCTCAAGGTGATTCAAGAGCGTCAGCAACTAGAGTTCATGGTGCAGGGTCAGCGCCAATTTGTCCAAGTGGCACCTTGGAAAGATGAATGGGGATTGGATTGGTTGGTGGTTGTTGCCATGCCCGAATCTGATTTTATGGGACAAATTAATGCCAACACAGCCAATACAATTCTGCTGTGTTTAGGGGCGTTGGGACTGGCAACGATTTTAGGCTTTTATACCTCTCGCTGGATTGCTCGACCGATTCGGCGGCTGAGTCAGGCTTCTGAAGCGATCGCGGAAGGGAAATTAGAGCAAAACATTGCATCCACAGGGGTCAAAGAACTCAATGTTCTGGCTGAATCTTTTAACCGCATGGCGCAGCAATTGCGGGACTCTTTCACCGCATTGGAAAAAACTAACCAAGAACTTGAACGGCGAGTGGAACAACGCACCGCAGAACTGCAATCTGCAAAAGAAACGGCTGACAATGCCAACAAAGCTAAGAGTGAATTTCTTGCCAATATGAGTCACGAGTTACGCACGCCTCTAAATGGGATTTTGGGCTATACCCAAATTCTCCAACGCAGCGAACCGATGACGGAAAAGGGGCTTAAAGGGGTGAGCATCATCCATCAGTGCGGCTCTCATCTGTTGATGCTGATCAACGATATCCTCGATTTGTCTAAGATTGAAGCCCGGAAAATGGAATTGAATCAGAGCGACTTTCACTTTCCGGCTTTCTTACAAGGTGTTGCGGAAATCTGTCGCATTCGTGCTGAGCAAAAAGGGATTACCTTTATTGACGAAATAGACACAAACCTGCCGACTGGCGTTCGTGCTGATGAAAAGCGCTTGCGGCAATTATTGATTAATCTTTTGGGCAATGCGATCAAGTTTACCGATCAGGGGAGTGTCACTCTCAAAGTTGAAGTGATTACCCAAGCAGATACCGCACCTGTGCAAAATTCAATTCCTGTTTATCGAGTTCGCTTCTTGGTAGAAGATACGGGAATTGGCATGACTTCAGAACAGCTAGAGAAAATTTTCTTACCCTTTGAGCAGGTTGGAGATACTAAAAGACAAGCAGAAGGAACTGGGTTGGGACTCGCCATTAGTCAAAAAATTGCTTTGCTGATGGGTACGAGCCTAGAAGTCCAGAGTGACTTTGGCAAAGGTAGCAAATTTGGGTTCGAGGTGGAACTACCGGAAGCGCAAAACTGGGCAAACTCTTCTCGGGTGGTTCAGCACGGAACTATTGTTGGCTATCAGGGAGCCTTACGGAAAATTTTGGTGGTTGATGACCGTTGGGAAAACCGTTCTGTTCTAGTGAGTTTGCTGGAACTGATTGGTTTTGAAGTGATTGAAGCCGTTGATGGTCAGGAAGGCTTAGACAAAGCAGTAAAGGTTTGTCCTGACCTGATTATTACTGATTTGGTAATGCCTGTGTTGGATGGTTTTGAGATGCTGAGACATCTACGACAGTTATCGCAGTTTAGAGAAATTCCGGCGATCGCCTCTTCTGCCAGTGTCTTTGAAGCGGATCAATTTAAAAGTGTAGCGGCGGGTGCGAATGAATTTTTACCCAAACCCATCGAGGCTGAAACACTCCTAGAATTTATCCAGTACTACCTCAACTTGGAATGGATTTATGACACTGAGGTTGCATCTTCCGGTGCAATGGCTTCCGCTATTCCACAAAGCGATTTGGATTCTCTAATTTTACCTTCACCAGAGATATTACAACACCTCCAAGAGCAAGTGGAAATGGGAGATTTGGATGGAATTGTTGAGGAAGCACAGCAACTTGCCAAATGTGATGCTCAACTCACTCCCTTTGTTCGTCAAATTTTAGAACTGGCTGAAAACTACGAACTCAATTCATTAGCGGCTTTACTCAAACAATTTAATCCCACTACATAACTTTTTAAAGTATTAACCATGCATGAGCATCCGACAGGATTTATTTTAATCGTAGATGACAACTCAACTAATTTATCGGTACTTTCTCAATCCCTTAAACAGGTAAAACTGAAAGTACGGGTAGCAATGGATGGAGTTAGTGCTATTAATATTGCTGCTCAGCAGACTCCTGAACTAATCTTGCTGGATGTGCAGATGCCAGGGATTGATGGTTTTGAAACCTGTGCCCGCTTGAAAGCAAATCCATTGACTCAGGCAGTTCCAGTCATCTTTATGACAGCAGTGGCAGATACAGACAGCAAAGTCAAAGGACTTTCTTTAGGGGCTGTAGATTACATTACTAAACCCTTTGAAGAACAGGAAGTGATTGCTAGAGTCAACGTACATTTGCAATTACGACAGTTGACTAAAGCGCTAGAAGAGAAAAACGCACAACTCCAACAGTGGAAAGACTCCCTTGAGGAACGGGTTGCAGAACGAACGGCTGAACTCTCACAAGCTTTAGAGAGTTTACAACAATCCCATTTACAACTAGTGCAGAGTAAAAAAATGTCTACTTTGGGACAATTAGTTTCAGGGATTGCCCACGAACTCAATAATCCAATTGGATGTATTGCGAGTAATTTAGCCCCAGCGTTTGAGTATGTGACTGAGCTGACTAAGGTAATTGAGTTTTATCAACAGTTTTGTCCTGAAACGACATTAAAGCTCCAACAAACCCTGAAAGATATTGATGTTGAGTTTACGCTGGAAGATTTGCCAAAGTTACTGGGTTCGATGCAATTAAGTGCCGAACGAATTCAGGATATATCGATTTCTCTGCGGACTTTTTCGCGTTCTGATACAAAAAATAGGGCACGGATTAATTTGCATAATGGGCTGGAGAGTACCCTAACTATTTTGCGTTATCGGATGAAGGGAATCAGCAAGCCAAGTGCTGAGAGGGCGTGCCAATCTCCTGCAATTGAAGTCATCAAGGACTATGGCGATTTACCGGAAGTGGAATGTTATCCAGGATTGCTGAACCAAGTATTTATGAACCTGCTTGCTAATGCAATTGATGTTCTCGAAGAATCTTTACCCCCTAAGCCTCAGATTCGGATTCAGACAACACGAAGCGATGAATTTGCCGTTATTCGCATTGCCGATAATGGTAAAGGGATGCCCGTTGAGGTGCAGCAACAGGCATTTGAGCAGTTTTTCACTACAAAAGCGGCTAGCAAAGGTACGGGTTTAGGGTTGTCTATTGCTCGTCAGATTGTGGAGGAGAAACATGGTGGTAAACTCAGTGTTACCTCTGAAGTCGGTCAAGGAACAGAATTTGCGATCGCCTTACCCATCTCCTCAACCGCTACATAAACAACTGGGGACACCCCTAAAGGCATCCCCAATCATTTGGATTAAATTTTTATGGCGCAACCGTCTTACAGCAAGCCCCAGAAGTGCAGTACACCTTGACCAGAGGAAAGTTCGATAGCTAGAGCGACTACAAAGCCGAGCATCGCCAGACGACCGTTCCAGATTTCAGCTTGAGGGCTGAAGCCACCTTTCCAAGCATTGCGCTCTTCAGGATTCATAATCGGTTGGTTGGGGGAGTTGTTTAAGTTAGTCATTTTTGTTGTTAACTGTTTCTTTGCGAATATTTTTTCTTGCAGCTTTCGTTGCTTGACCGCTGCTCTATGTAAATAAATGTAACTGATTTCGGGCTAGGATCTATCCCTCTGAGGTTATAAACCTGTAATCCCAACAGCCGGGGTTGACAAAAAACGATAAATTTAGTATTTTAATCAGCTACTTGTGAGGCGATCGCCAATTGGGTTTTTGGGTCAAACAGGTGAATCTTGTCTGGTAGCATCGAGAGCCAAAGTTGCTCACCCACTTTCACCGCTCGCTCCGGTGGAATTCGCACCCGTAAGGTCGTGCTAGTCTCGCAGAGACAGGCGGATAGATAAGTATCGTTACCTAAAGCTTCTACCAGCTCAACTTGTACCAGCAAGTTTTTGGGAGCAGGAGGCGCAATCTGCAAGTGTTCTGGGCGAATGCCGAGGATTAATTGTTGCCCGTCGTACTTTTGCAGTGCCGTTTCCCAGGTTTCTGAAAGCGTGAAGCGAAACTGAGGGTGAGTGATCAGTAGGGGGGCTTTGAAGTGAACAGGTAGGAAATTCATCGGCGGAGAACCGATAAATTCTGCCACAAACTGGTTAGCCGGGTGGTTGTAGAGTTCTAAAGGTGGGGCAATTTGCTGAATTTGCCCTTGATTCATCACCGCAATGCGATCGCCCATTGTCATCGCTTCGGTTTGATCGTGGGTGACGTAGATAGTGGTTGTCCCCAGTTGACGTTGAAGTTTCACAATATTAGAGCGGGTTTCGGTGCGGAGTTTGGCATCTAAGTTGGATAGAGGCTCATCCATCAAAAACACTTGCGGGTTGCGGGAAATCGCCCGTCCTAGTGCTACTCGTTGCTTTTGTCCGCCGGAGAGTTCTTTTGGCAATCGGTTCAGCAGCGGCTCGATTTGTAATGACTGAGCAACAGTACGCACCTGCTCGTCAACCGCTTTTTCCGGCTCAGAAAGATACCGCAGTCCTTTAGGAAGCGATCGCGTTATCCACACTAGCGCTTTCTCTGCCCACTCCTGCACCCTCATCTCAATCGCTCTAGACTGATTACGGGAACGGCGGGGTGCCATGTCTCCAGGCTTCTGCGTGCGCCGTAGCCCAAAGGCGATGTTGTCATAAACCGTCAAGTGGGGGTAGAGGGCGTAGTTTTGAAACACCATGGCGATGTCCCGTTCTTTGGGAGGTAAATCATTAACTCGCTGCTCTCCCACCCAGATATTGCCGCCTGTAAGGTCTTCCAACCCAGCAATCACGCGCAGTAAGGTGCTTTTCCCGCAGCCAGAAGGTCCCACCAGCACCATAAACTCGCCATCTTTTACACTGAGGTTAATTCGCCGCAAAACATTGACACTGGTGGGTGATTGCTGTGCAGGTTTGTCAAAGGCGATCGCTGGCGCTTCATCAGTAGGCGAGAGTAAAGGTTCTGCCGTTACGGGAGTGGCGGTTGGCTCGCCCTGACGCGCGAGAAAGCTTTTATAAACATTTTCTAGAACAACCTGCGCCACGATGAATAGTACCCTTGATGCGAGCGTTAGATAATTGACTGACTGTTCGATTTGTACCTTAGCCGTGAGCATTAAGCAAAATCATTCATTTTCCCGCCCGCGACTGGCATTCCTCTATGCGCAGTGCCGATTGGGCTGTTAGGTGGGCTAATGGGCTTAGGTGGTGCAGAGTTTCGGCTGCCCGTTTTAGTCGGTTCCTTGCGGTATTCTGCCCGCCAAGCCATACCCCTGAATCTCGCCGTCAGCTTAGTCACCATTACCGTAGCACTGGCAACCCGCATCGGAACACTTTCATTTCAGCCTGTTCTCACTTTGTTACCTGCTGTGTTTGCCCTGATTGCTGGAGCTGTTGTTACCGCTTTTTCTGGGGCGGTGCTAGGAAGTCGGCTGTCGAATGAGCGGCTTGAGCAAATTATTTTAGTGCTATTGGTGAACTACTCTAGGAATTTCGGCAAAACTGTTAATTTTGATGGAAAAACCCAGAGGGTAAGAGAGGAAAAATGGAATTCAAACACTACCGTTTCTACACGGCTGATATCTTTACAGATCGAGTCTTTGGGGGCAACCAGCTTGCCGTCCTAATCGATGCTCAAGGACTCAGCACCGAACAAATGCAACAGATTGCCAGGGAGTTTAACCTCTCGGAGACGGCGTTTGTGCTGCCAGCCCAGACCCCAGGACATGACCGCCGTTTGCGTATCTTTACCCCAAGGGTTGAACTTCCTTTTGCTGGACATCCCACCGTTGGTACTGCCTACGTTTTAGCCGCAACGGGAGAAATCTCCCTCACCGGGGAAGAGACAACGATTGTCTTAGAAGAAGAAGTAGGAGCGATCGCTGTTAAAATTCGCGCTGAGGGGGGTAAACCCGTTTACTCGGAACTGAGTGCGGCAAAAATGCCAGAGTTTGGTGCCGCGCCTCCGTCTATAGAGGCTTTAGCCGCCGTGCTGTCTCTCGAAACCACTGACTTTTTAGCAGACGGGGAAGTACAGGCGGTTTCTTGTGGGGTGCCATTTCTGTTTGTACCCTTACGCGATCGCTCTGTCTTACAGCGAGTTCAACTCAACCGCGAAAAGTGGCAGCAAGTACTCGCCGACTATTGGGCACCCCATGTGTATGTGTTTACCGATGACACCGAGTTAAGAGGATCAAATGTGCGATCGCGTATGTTTGCCCCGGCGTTGGGGGTTGATGAAGACCCCGCCACAGGAGCCGCCGCCACCGCCCTAGCCGGGTATTTGGGCAGTCGTCGCGACGAAACTAACGGTACATTGCGTTGGGTTGTAGAACAAGGATGGGAGATGGGACGCCCTAGCTTGCTACAGGTGGAAGCCGATAAACAAGATGGCGATATCGTAGCAATTCGGGTGGGTGGCTCGTCTGTGCTAGTGAGCCAAGGAGCGATCGCTGTTCCGTTTAGTTAGAGTCCCCCTAGCGTGGAGAGCATCCACAGCCTTTCCGGGAAGCGTTCAACACTCCTTCTTCTCAAGAATTCTCCTCCGTTACCACAGTAACTTTTGCAATCGTTTCCCCGGCTTTAAGTTTCACCAACTGCGAACCCGCGCCATCTTTGTTCAATAACTTGACGGATTTCATCGGTACATGCACCATCTGTTCTGTGCTGGTTGCCAAAATAATTTCCGTCTTCGGCTGAGCAAGAAGCATGGCTTTGAGAGTGTCAGCGGAGGTTTTAAATTGCAGCGCTTGGGTGCCGAGGTCGCCGCGATTGGCTTGACGAATGCCAGCGACAGGGAGGCGCTTACCGTATCCCTGTTGAGTCACTAGCAGGAGATCATCTGCTGTCTTCAGGGTTACGCAGCCGACGATTTGCTCCCGACGCCGCAAGCGGCTGACTTGATTACCTTGGGCGGTGCGTCCCATGATCGGCAGTTGTTCGTCGTTAATTTCAAAACGCAGCAGCCGACCATTGCTGGTGGCGATAACGATGTTTTCTCCAGCTTCCGCAAGACTGACGTATTGCAATTGGTCGTCTTCTTTGAGCTTAATCAACGTCAATCCACGACTGGTGAGGTTAGTAAGTTCAGAGGCAGATAAGCGCTTAATTTTACCGTTTTGTGAGAGCAAGATTAAGTCGCGCTTTTCTGGGGCATCAGGAAGCAGGAAGTGAGTAACAACGGTATCGGGCTGGGCAGATTCTGGCAGCAGGTTGGCTAAGGGAACGCCAGATTTTCGCCCGATCATGGGGGGAATATCCTGCACTTTCACGCTGTAGGCTTTGCCTGTAACCGTAATCAGGATCAGTTCTTGGTCAGTTTGAGTTAGTTGTGTCTCAACAACAATGCCATCGCCTTTTTTCCTAAAGGAGTTAGGGGCTTTGTCAGAGGTGGGGCGCTGTCGTTGCACCGCACCTTTATAAGTAAATTCCAGCAGGACGGGTTCTGCTTCAGGGGTTGGTTCTTCAAGAAGTAAGTCCTGAGGTTTTTGTTGTGCGTCCTGAGGTTTGGAGGGTGAGTCTTGAGTTTTGGCGTCTCTATTGCTCCTAGCGGATTTAGTCAGGATTTTGGTGCGTCGGCGATCGCTATATTTACGCTTGAGCGATCGCAAATCTTTTTTCAGCGCTTTGAGCAGTTCTTGGCGATCGCCTAGCAAGCGCTGTAATGCTTCAATCTGTACCGTCAGTTCATCAAACTCCGTCTGCAATTTTTGTCGCTCTAAGCCTGTAATCCGACGCAGAGGCATAGCGAGAATGGCGTCCGCCTGTATTTCGCTGAGGTCTAACCGTTCTTGTAGGGAAACTTTAGCCGTTGTGCCATCGGGGGCAGCTTTGAGGATATCAATCACGGCGTCTACCTGCCCCAAACAGGTCAGCATTCCTGCGACTAGATGCCGACGTTTTTCGTCCTGCTGGAGTTCGTCGTTGTACTGCCGGGTCAGGGTTTGTTCGCGGAAGCGCAGAAATTCTTCTAATAGCTGCCGTAGCGTTAGCTGGCGCGGTTGTCCGTCCACCAAAGCCAGCATAATTGCCCCAAAGTTCGTTTGCAGGGCAGTTTGCTTGTAAAGCTGCTTCAGGACGCTTCTCGGTTGGAAATCCCGTTTGAGTTCAATGACGACGCGCATCCCTTCGCGATCGCTTTCGTCTCGCAAGTCCGCAATGCCCTCCAAGCGTCCTTGGTTCACCAAGTCCGCCATTTTTTCGATCCAGCCAGCCTTATTTACCTGGTAAGGCAACTCTGTGACGATAATTGCCTGACGCCGATGCCGTCCCCGACCGCCTTGCACTTCCTCAATGTTCACCACCCCACGCATGGGAATGCTGCCACGACTCGTGCTGTAAGCCTCCCGAATCCCTTGGATCTCAACAATTTCCCCACCCGTGGGAAAATCAGGGCCAGGAATTAACTGCCAGAGCTTTTCATCGGGCAAGTCGGGACGGTCGATCAACGCAATCAGACCATCGACAATTTCGCCTAAGTTATGGGGGGGAATATTTGTCGCCATCCCCACGGCAATCCCGGAACAGCCATTGAGCAATAAAATCGGCAACTGGGCAGGAAGGACTATCGGCTCTTGCTGAGAGCTATCGAAGTTGTCGATAAAATCAACGGTGGCATCGCTAATTTCCGAGAGCATTGCCTCGTGACTCAGGGGAGACAAACGCGTTTCGGTGTAACGCATTGCCGCCGGAGGGTCGTTATCGACCGAGCCAAAGTTACCATGACCTGCCAGGAGGGGATAGCGGCTAGAAAACTCTTGTACCAAGCGCACCAAAGCGTCATACACTGCCTGATCCCCGTGGGGATGGTACTTACCCAAAACATCCCCAACCACACGGGCACACTTTCGATAAGGACGGTCTGGCGTTAAGCCTAATTCGTGCATCGCATACAAAATCCGCCGATGCACGGGCTTTAAACCATCGCGAACGTCGGGTAAGGCACGCCCGACGATTACACTCATGGCATATTCAAGATAAGACCGTTGCATCTCTGCGTGTAACGCGGTGGGGATAACCTGACCAGTTGCAAGCAGGTTCAGTTGTTTTGCCATGAGTTCTAGTTCCTAATTTCTGACCTGAGAGTGCTGACGGCTCGCTTTGGGGATGGCAATATCACAAAGTCCCTGTCAGACTTAATACAACTATTGCGCTTTTGCGTGAAGACGATTCCTCGATGACACCCATGAAAACCGTTCTGATTGTAGAAGACGATCCCATCAATGCTCGTGTTTTTTCTAAGATTCTCAGCAAGCGGGGCGGCTTGAATGTGAAACATACCGAAGATGTGGAAGAAGTGATGCAAATTGCTCAGTCGGGAGCGGCTGACATTATCTTGATGGATGTTTCCCTCGCCCACAGTGTTTACAAAGGCAAGTCGGTTGATGGCATTAAGATTACACAGATGTTGAAAGCGGATAGCCAAACTTCAAATTTGCCGATTATTTTGGTGACGGCTCACGCCATGGAGGGCGATCGCGAAAGCTTTCTCAAACAAAGCGGTGCAGATGGCTACATCTCCAAGCCTGTGGTCGATCATCAACAGTTTGTCGATCAAATCATGGCACTACTACCTAAAGAGTAAGGGCTTGTTGGGATAGGCTATCCCAAACATTGCACCGCAACCACCAGCCTCTTGGTATTTTTTGCGTGTCCGCCTGAAAACCCCTGCGGCAGGTTACCTGCCGCAACCCTCAAGATCTGCATTTGCGTGTCCGCCGTTTTTCTCAACGTTCATTGAACATTAGATTTAGTGAGCGGGAAACGTTGCCGTTTGATGTCGGTAAGTTGTAGGGACAAGGGCAGTGCCTTATCCCTACTGAGTTGGCGAGTTGTGATCAGCTATGGCTAATTACTCATTACGTACATGTGTACTATTTAATGGCAATTTCGGCAAGTTTTTCCCACAAAGATCTTTGATTGCGGCGATGGGGGAGGGGGGATCGGGGGGAGAAAAACAAATAGATCACTCAGGACTCATCTCAATTTGCATCGGTGGTGTTCCGCTTTGGGCAATAGTCGCTTGGATGCGAGGAGTTTGTAGGAATGTTTTAGTGGCGCTTAGTAAGCGATCGCCCCAGAGATTTTCCTGGAGAAACTCCACGTCAGCATAGCGGCCATCTAGGCGAATTGCCGCTTCTCCCAAAGCCAACCCTTTCTCGCGCTGACCTTGAGCATAAAGGGCGACGGCAACAGCTAACTGAGGTTCAGCCGCTTCGCCATCAATAGCGATCGCCTGTTCCCAATGTTTGATCGCCGCCTTCACATCACCTTGTTCGTACTTCACCAGTCCAATATTGTTAATCGCCGGCCAAAAAACCTTTTCTTGAGCAACAGCTTTTTCGTAATGCGCGATCGCCTCAGGGAAGCGTTTTAGCATATAGAGCGAGTTCCCCAAATCAAATAACGCTTCGGGGACATCGGGTTTGATCTTCAACCCCGCTTGCAACTGACTAACTGCTTGGTCATATTCGCCTTTTTGAAAATGGGCAGAACCCAAAGAAAACAAGACACCTGCTTCTTTAGGGTCTAGAGAATGAGCGCGTTTTAACGTCTCAATTCCCTTATCTAGTTCTTCAGTCTGCACATATAAACTTCCCAAAATAAACCAGGTTTGAAAGCTCTTTGGGGCAAGCTGCGTTGCTAACTGCGCTCTGGGAACAGCCAGTTCATACTGCTGAAAGCGTGCTAGCTGAATCGCATCCTGCGCCAGATTTAGGCCTTGCTGCTCTAGTTCCTTGGAATCAAGTTGTGGAGTATAGGGAACAAGCGCCTGTCCAAGAATCGGTGCTTGCACGCCCAGTAAGCCTAGGAGAACAAGAAGAGAGAATAAAGGGATACGCTTAGGCACGGTGGAGCCTCAAAAGATAACTAGGGAATACTATTCAGCTAAATTAACGCATAATCAACAGGCACGTTGCAGAAATTTGAGTAGGTGCATGGTATACCGTGCCCTGACTAGACGACGGAAATCCGTATAACAAAGGTCGGGAAAGGCAATCGGGAGGGGGAAACAATACAGGTAGCATAGAAATAACCCCAGTAAGTTGGCACTAGACCTCTTGCAAAAATGTACCAGACCCCTCCCCAACCCTCCCCTTAGTAAGGGGAGGGGGCAAGATTTCAAGTCTCCCCCCTTACTAAGGGGGGATTAAGGGGGGTCTACTCACGGAATCTGAGCGTTTCACCTATGCGGGTGATGCCTATTAAGGGGCTGAGTGACTTTACTAGAAGATAGACGAGACAGATTCAGTGAGTGCATCTGACTTACGGCTTTTCTTAATTATTGCTTAACTGCCTAACTCGATGACCTTAGATATGGAAGTTCCCCTAATTGGTAAAATCAAGCGACCTCTCCCTTGGTTAGTCGGACTAATGGCAGCAGGCATTTTAGCGGTAGGGGGAACCACTTACTATCTTATTGGGGCAAGAACGCCCAGCACTAAATTAGATGAACTGACGGTGCCTGTGCAAGCCCAAAACCTCACCGTCCGCATTTCCGCAAGCGGCACGGTGGTTCCTGTGCAAAGCGTCAACCTGAGTCCAAAAACCTCTGGACGTTTGGCAAAGCTAATGGTTGAACAAGGCGATCGCGTTCAAGAAGGGCAACCATTGGCACAGATGGAAAATGCCGACCTTCAGGCACAGTTTTATAAAGCCAGGGCAGACTTAAATCAAGCTCAAGCGCGTCTGGCTGAGGCACAAGCTGGCAGTCGTCCGGAAGAAATTGCCCAAGCCAGGGCAAGACTTGCCCAAGCCCAAGCCCGCTTAAATGATACCCTCGCCAGAACGCCGACCGAAGTTAACCAGGCACTGGCGCAAGTGGAAACAGCGCGTTCTCGGTTAACGCTAGCTCGTTCGCGGGGAGCACGCTATGAATTTCTGACACAGCAGGGAGCGATCGCCCAAGACCAGCTTGAAGAAGTTTTGACGGAAGCCCGCAATGCGAATGCTGCCTTAATTGAAGCCGAGCAGGGCCTAAATCAGGTACGCAACCTCGTCAATCCGGAAGTGAATCAACTGCAAGCGGCGGTAGAAGAAGCAAGAATTGCCGTGCAGCAGCTAGAAAATGGTCGACGTCCTGAGGAAATTGCTCAACTGCAAGCCGCCGTTGACGCGGCAAAAGCGCAGTTATTGGGGGCGCAAGTGCAGCTCCAAGACTCGATTATTCGCGCCCCATTTTCGGGAATTGTGACGCAAAAGTATGCAACGGAGGGAGCCTTTGTAACGCCCACCACGTCTGCATCAAGTACAGCCTCAGCCACTTCGACCTCCGTTGTAGCGATCGCCAGAGGCTTAGAAGTCCTCGCCAATGTTCCAGAAGTGGATGTGGGAGAACTCCAAGTGGGTCAACCTGTAGAAGTTGTGGCAGATGCTCTACCGGATAAAGTCTTTAAAGGTCGGGTGAAATTGATCGCACCGGAAGCGGTAGTGGAGCAAAATGTCACCTCTTTTCAGGTACGAGTCGAACTGTTGACAGGTCAAGAGGAACTACGTTCTGGGATGAACGTAGATTTGACCTTTATCGGTGACCAAGTCAGCAATGCATTAGTTGTCCCCACCGTGGCGATCGTCACTGAAGATGGGGAAACCGGGGTGCTGGTACCCGATGAAAACAACAAACCAGAGTTCCGACCGGTGACGATTGGTCCAGAGTTCCGACCTCAAACTCAGATTCTTGAAGGATTAACCCAGGGCGAGAGGGTATTTATTGAGCCACCCAAAGACTTCAATCGAGAGGAAAGAGAGTGAAACGGGAAGAGTCAAAAGGCGTAGAGACGCACCTGGAAAAGTCTCGAAAATCTTCGAGAGGTGCCCAAAAAATTGACCTCCTCGACAGCATCAAAATGTCAGGTAGGACGCTGGTTGCCAATAAACTACGGAGTAGTTTGACGATGCTGGGAATCATCATCGGCAATGCTTCCGTGATTGCCATGGTGGGGATTGGACAAGGTGCCCAACGTTTAGCATCAGAGCAGTTTGAGTCCCTTGGCCCTAACGTGCTATTTATCGTTCCTGGCTCCCAGGAAACGCGGAATACAACCTCTGCTGTACCAAGAAACTTGGTGCTGGAAGATGCCAATGCGATCGCCGAGCAAGTCCCTTCTGTAAAGGGAGTTTCGCCGCAAATCAACTCGCGGCAGCTTGTTACCTATCGCAACAAAAGTACCACCACCGCAATTACCGGAGTCACACCAGAATTTTTGACCGTCAGAAGCTTTAATGTTGCCGAAGGGCTGTTTATTACCAACCAAGACTTACGGCGCAATACCCAGGTCGTTGCTCTCGGTTCAGAGCTAGCAGAGCGGCTTTTTGGCGACGCTAACCCCATCGGTCAGCAGATCCGGATTAGAAGTACCTCCTTTCAGGTTATTGGTGTGATGAAGTCAAAAGGTGCCGCACTGGGAGATAATCCAGACGAGTCGGCGTATGTGCCCCTTACCACCCTAGCTAATCGCCTAGTCGGAAATACTTCTCCCTACGGACTAGAGCTGACTTACATTACCGTCTCTGCCAAAGATCCAGATAGTACCGGAGCCGCCAAGTTTCAGATTGAGAATTTGCTGCGACTGCGGCACAAAATTAACGGGGAAGATGACTTTACCGTCAGAGCGCAGCAAGAACTGCTGCAAATTGTCGGTACGGTTACAGGTGGACTGACGATACTTTTAGCCGCGATCGCTGCAATTTCGTTGCTCGTTGGTGGCATCGGTGTGATGAATATCATGTTGGTTTCAGTAACCGAGCGCACTCAGGAAATCGGATTGCGAAAAGCGATCGGGGCAAGAGAGCAAGATATTCTAATTCAGTTTTTGATTGAAGCCGTGATTCTCTCTGCGGCGGGAGGCATTATCGGCACAGCATTAGGAATTGGCGTCGTGCAGGTGGTAGCCCTTTTGAGTCCATTAAAAGCCGGAATTTCACCCGTAGCGATTATCATGGCGGTCAGTGTCTCCGGTGGAATTGGCTTGTTCTTTGGCGTCGTTCCCGCCCGACGCGCAGCAAAACTCGACCCGATCGTCGCGTTACGGAGTGCTTAAAGTGAAGTATGAAGGATGAAGGGTGAAGTATGAAGTATGAAGGGCGAGAGGTTAGGGGTTATCGCTTCTCCTCATCTCTTTATCTCCTCATCACCCTCTCTTTTTTCTAACCTCTGCGTCCTCTGTGCCTCTGTGGTTTATTAAAACTCTTATCACCCCATCACTCCTACTCAGCACTCAGTAATAAATAACAGAGATATGCAAGATCGACTTAATCCTCAATCCCACCTCCAGCGCGATCGCAAGCCTGCCATTATCCAGATGGAGAATATTTTCAAAATCTACGGCACAGAGAATACTGAAGTCCGGGCACTAAACGGAATTAACCTAGTTGTTGAAGAAGGCGAGTATTGCTCGATTATGGGAGCATCGGGTTCCGGTAAGTCTACCGCCATGAATATCATTGGCTGTCTGGATCGACCGACATCAGGACACTACTACTTAGATGGAGTGGATGTCTCTCAACTGGCAGATGCGGATTTAGCCGGAATTCGCAATCTCAAAATTGGCTTTGTCTTCCAGCAATTCCACTTGTTGCAACAGCTCACGGCGCTGGAAAATGTGATGTTACCGATGGTGTATGCGGGGGTGCCTCAGAGCGATCGCCACGATCGCGCTACAGTTGCCCTACAACGGGTAGGACTGGGAAACCGCCTCAAAAACAAGCCCAATCAGCTTTCGGGAGGACAACAACAACGGGTAGCGATCGCCCGCGCCATTGTCAACAGACCCGTTTTATTGCTAGCGGATGAACCCACAGGCGCACTAGATTCGCGTACTACCCAGGAAGTGTTGGAGATCTTCACTGAGTTAAATGACAGTGGTATCACCGTCGTTATGGTGACGCACGAGCCAGAAGTCGCCCGTCTCACCAAACGCATCGTCTGGTTCCGCGATGGTGAAGTGCTGCACTCTCATCTCAACCCAGAGGAAATGATGCAAGTCGTTTTAGCATAAGATGTCTATCCTGCCCTAGGAGTATATGTTTGTACCCTCCTAAATCGCTCCAGACAATCTCCAAGAAACAGGTAAACAAGGCAGCAGAATTAGACCTTATTTCGCAGAAAACCCACCAAGTTCTGGAGAAACGATTGACTGACAGAATTTTTGCTAGAGTTCTCGGCTTTAGCATCTAATAGGTAATAGAGGTAGTGAAATTCTGGTCGTGTATCAACACAAGTACTGATCACCTCTGAAGCTAGTTAGGCTCAGGTCAATGGCGTAAACTCGAAGACATCATGAGTGCCGCCCCGGAGTACAGATTCAGTCTGTTTGCCTTGCAAGCGGTAATTGAGAAGTTGTTCTAACACACCCCAAATGGCACCCAGGGTGAAGGTGGAATTACGAGAAGAGCCTTGCGGTTCCCCAGCAGAACATACGGTTTCTGCGGTGTAAACCTTGGTAACATCCCCATCTTGAACAACTTTTTCAATTATGCAAAGGCGAGTTCCCTGTTTACCCAGAACCTGATTCAGCCTAGCTGTCACCTCATCCAAAGGGACTGATGAATTTACCAGTTCCAACTCCTCTGCAAGTTTTTTCCCCCTAGCCCGACCAGCAGCAAGTAGAGAGATCGCCGTCGCTCTTTCGCCCAGAGCGTTTTCTATCCCCACGATCACTGCTTTGAAGCAAGCAATACTAATAAAATCACCGAGTTCTTGTCGTAATAGTGCTGTCATCCCTGTTAATCCTTTCTCTATAAGAAGTCGATGTCTTGATTATGTGGCGACAATTTTCGATCTCAAATAGGGCTAACACGTAGATTCCAGTAGCGATTTCTACTTAAAACGAACTCATTTTGAGTTCGTTTTGCAATAAATAGCTCTGAATATGAATTCAACCCTTGGTACAAGTCAACCACTGTTCACCCGTACCAAGGGTTGTTCTGTACGTAAGTAAAAGCCACAGTATTCCACAGTTCCAGGGATTAACCGGACGGGATAAAACTTACAAACTCGATGTTTTGCCTGTTTCTTCCTGGGTAGGTATGCGCTGCACATCGCTGTAGCCCATCTCTCCAACGACGGCACGCATCATTGAGATTTGCGCTTCAAAGTCGAGCTTCTCAATTTGACTGAGAGCATCTTTAACGGGTTGCGAAGCTTGATAGTCTGAGGGCATGTCTACAACGTTCTCGCCCATTTCTTGCGCCCAGGCGTACCAGACAACAAGCTGGTTATTCTCCGTCAGTCCCCCATAGGCACGAGACATTTCTGTATCTTCTCTATTAACAATCTGACGCATGATGGCTAGTTGTTCGTCGTCAGACATATCTAGGTAGTCTCCTAGCAGACTAGGAGCGATTTCAGGATTAGCTGCGCCTGGTGCAGCCGGGGTAATCGAGTCGCCCATCTTTTCATAGACGTAGTAAAAAAGTGCTAGTTGTTCGTCAGTGCCCAACCCTTGAAATGCTTCAACAACTTTTTGGGTTTCGACCGAGAGAACGGAGGCGGATTGGGGACGATTTTCTTGTGCTGCCATATTTTTTTTCCTAAGCAAGTGAATTAATGTACAGCCTAGGCGTATCAGATTTTACGAAACCAAGTCGCCCTCCGATAGAGAGAGTTTGATTTAAAAAAAATGACTAAATTGCTCTTTGTTGTTAGTGAGCTTAAAAATATGCCTTAAGAGGCTAAAGCCTTAGGGATCGATGTTGATAAAATGAGCGGCACGATAAGAAAAGTTAAATAAGGAGCCGATTATGGCAGAAAGTATAAAACCCGATCCCAAAGAAGCCGCTGACATCCAAGAAGCCCAACTGGCGGCGGAAGGGATGGCAAAAGGTGAGGAAGCCAGGCAAAAAGTTGATGTAGAAGCTGATTACGAAGCCTCAAAAAAGTTCGACGTTAGTGATGCAGATAAATCGGGAGCTGGAGCGGCAGCAGCGGAAGCAGCAACAGCACCTCAGCAGAAGACCTTTCCCTCTAACGAAGATATGAGCAGCACAACGCAGTCAACAGGTAACCCTGAGGATTACCGGAAGATGGCGCAGGACGTTAATCCTCAAGCCGAGAACCAAGGTTAAACTCACTTTCAACAATTGCAGCAATCCTACCTTCTACCTCCTTCCCGTCCATGGGAAGGGGGTTTGTGCAATCGGTACTACAGAGTAAGGCAAATGGCGCTTATTATAGACTTCTAGCCTTTTTGACTTCTTAGAGCCGAAGTGACAACTTAAGCAACTATGCGTACTTATTATTGTGGTGAGCTGCGACCAGAACATATTGGAGAAACGGTTACCCTGTGCGGTTGGGTAGACCGTTACCGCGATCACGGTGGAGTAACTTTTTTAGATTTACGCGATCGCACCGGGATTGTCCAGATTGTTAGCGATCCCCAGCGCACCCCAGATTCTTACGAGCGGGCAAATGATCTGCGGAATGAATATGTGGTGCGGGTGACAGGGAGAGTGACGCAACGTCCCGAAGAGTCGCTCAACCCCAAAGTGCCAACGGGGGACGTGGAAATTTATGCCGACGCCATTGAGTTGCTGAATGCCGTGCATAAGCCGTTACCGTTTCAGGTGGCGACGGCGAATAGCGAATCGGTGCGAGAAGACTTGCGGCTCAAGTATCGCTATTTAGATTTGCGGCGGGAACGGATGCGCCACAACCTGAAACTGCGTGCAGAAGTAATCAAAACTCTCCGCCGCTATTTGGAAGACCAGAAAGGTTTCCTAGAAGTCGAAACTCCAATTCTGACCAGATCGACTCCCGAAGGAGCCAGAGACTATCTTGTCCCTTCCCGCGTCAATCCCAATGAATGGTTTGCCTTACCCCAGTCACCGCAGCTCTTCAAGCAAATTTTGATGGTGTCCGGCTTTGACCGCTACTACCAGATTGCGCGGTGCTTCCGGGATGAAGACCTTCGTGCTGACAGACAGCCAGAATTTACTCAGCTAGACATGGAGATGAGCTTCTTGTCTGAAGAAGAAATTCTCCAGCTCAATGAAGATTTAATCTGTCACCTCTTCAAAACTGTTAAAGGTATCGATCTCCCCCGTCCGTTCCCGCGCCTTACCTATGCCGAGGCAATGGGACGCTATGGTACGGATAAACCAGATACGCGTTTTGGCTTAGAGCTAGTCGATGTTTCTGACATCATGAAAGACTCTGGCTTCAAGGTTTTTTCCGGAGCGATCGCTAATGGTGGGATAGTGAAAGTTCTACCCATTCCCGGCGGCAATGAAGCGATTTCTAACGTGCGAATTAAGCCCGGTGGCGATTTATTCAAAGAAGCCAGCGAAGCAGGTGCAAAAGGCATCGCCTACATCCGCGTGCGGGAAAATGGCGAAATCGACACCATCGGCGCGATTAAAGACAACCTGACAGAAGAACAAAAACAGGAACTCCTGAGCCGCACCGGAGCAGAAGCCGGACACCTCCTCCTCTTTGGCGCTGGCGCTGCTGATGTTGTCAACAAAACTCTGGATCGACTACGGCAAGTTATTGGTCGGGAATTAGGGTTAATTGACTCCAACAAAATCAACTTACTGTGGGTAACCGACTTCCCGATGTTCGAGTGGAATGCAGACGAGAAGCGTTTAGAGCCGCTGCATCACCCCTTCACTGCTCCTAATCCTGAGGACTTAGACGACCTCAAAACCGCCAGAGCGCAAGCCTATGACTTGACCTACAACGGCTTAGAAATTGGCGGCGGTAGTCTGCGGATTTATCAGCGGGATGTTCAACAGCAGGTGTTTGAAACCATTGGTTTATCGCCAGAGGAAGCGTATAACAAATTCGGCTTTCTCCTCGAAGCCTTTGAATACGGCACCCCACCCCACGGTGGTATCGCCTACGGTTTAGACCGCTTGGTGATGCTCCTCGCGGGTGAAGAGTCGATCCGGGACGTAATTGCGTTTCCGAAGACGCAGCAGGCGCGATGCTTGCTTACTGATGCGCCTTCTGATGTTGATGCCAAGCAGTTGAAGGAGTTGCATGTCGCTTCGACTTATAAGCCGAAGTCGTAGTGATTCTCAGGACGAATAGCACTGGCATTGCTGATCTAGATCCCCGACTTCTTCAAGAAGTCAGGGATCTCAGGAGCAAGTTTGGCTTAAGTCAGTGCCATTCGACTTAAAGATAGATGCGATCGCAGATTGTCAATGATGCTACCGCCATCTCTCTGACTTCAGTCAGTTTTCTTCAACCAGTAGAACAGAAAAAACCGATCGCTGGATTGGATCTCCCTGTTCGTCTACTTTTCCAGAAAAGGTTTTGCCCTGGTAATAAAGAGAACTGGAACTTCCCCCATCCAAATTCATGGCTTTCTCAACACCTTGGGTTTTCATGAAGTCGGCTAGGGCTTTGAGGCTCATCCCGGAAGTGCTGGGCGTTTCTGGCTTTTGTGCCACCATCACTAGAAGCAGGCTACCATCCGCAGTTATCCCCACGGCGCTGCGAGCATTAGGGCGATCGCTGTCTAGGGAGTCTCGAATCACTTTCCCGTCAGCAAAATCTTGAAAACCCTCTTCAACTAAGCTTAGTTCCGGTAATAAACTAGGGCCACCTCCCAACGCATCCACTAACTGACAACCCATAGGAGTGGGTTCGCTGTGGAGGGCGATGTCGTAATCGAATGTTGCGCCACAACGGTAACGTCGAAATTCGCTGCGGTTGAGAATTTTGTTTAAGTAAGGGACAAGCTGGGAATTGTTGATCAGCCGTTCGTTGAGGCGAGGGTCGGCGACTAGGCTTCCTTGCTGGAGAATGTAGGAAGTCGTTTTTCGGTTTTGCGGATCAAAAAAGCCCCCATTCAAAACCGCGATCGCATTGTGTTTCTGGGCAAAGTTCTCAACGGTGCTTAACTGTGGGGATAAAACGGGAATCACTGAAAAGCGACTTCCAGAAGGAATCAGTAGGGTATGAACCACGCTTGAGGCTAGAGTATAGGAATCGTATCGGATTTCTTTCTTTGGCGGCAGTTGCACGACGGAAGAAGGTACGGAAGGCGGTTGATTACGGGGAAGAGAGATCAGCAGCGCCATCCCGAACGCGATCGCTACCCAGCTCCACCAAAAGATTTTTCTCATAATTAAAGAAACTGCCAGCGAGAAAGCTGCCAGCCTTTCCCTACAACAGCAACAGCAGCTACATAGTTGGAGGCAGGGGTTAATTCTAGAAGCACCCAGTCTTGATCGTTCTGTAAGGGGCTGGGACTGTTCAGCAGATTAGCGGGTGCTTCTGGAGTCAGGGAAATCTCAACTTTATCTAGCTGCGCCAGTCCCTCTCCAGTGGCTTTAATGCAAGCTTCCTTACAAGTCCAATAGCGAAAAAATGCTTCTTGCTTCTGGCTAGGAGACAGCGCCCGAATCGCCTCGTATTCTCCAGCAGAGAAAAAGCGCTTGGCAAGCTGCTCGGCATCAGAAATTGGGCGGAGATATTCTAAATCAATCCCAACCTGGCGCTCAAGCGTCACAGCATACAAAGCAAGATCATTTGAGTGAGACAAGTTAAAAAAGAGCTGTTTCCCGCCACAGCTTTCTACCAAAACGGGTTTACCGCGAGGTTGATAACGAAACTGTAGCTGATGCGGCTCTATAGCTAAGTAGCGACCTAGGAGGGTGCGGAGGATACCGCGAGCGGCAATAAAACGCTGCCGATGCTGCTCAAAATAAAACCGTTCAGCCCTTTGTTGCTCGTCTGGAGAAAGTAATTGTGCCAGATGTTGCAGCCGCCATTCAGGGAGGTTAAGTTCAGCTCGCCAGATATGAACTTCATCCTTTAATAAGCTCAAGTCGGCTGTGGGAGACAGCCAGGTGTCATTAGAAGCAGTCATTGATGAGTAGAGACTTTTATTAGCCTTGAATCCACAGTTTGCAGTCATCAGTTAAACGGCTTCTGAAGAGCTTAGTGCATAACTGGGAACTGCACCAGAGCTATGGGTTAGTTAACAAGACTCCAAACGGATTGCATTGGCGATCGCCAAAAAGTTCTCATACCAGAAATTAATAGATTTTAGGCATTATGGGATATCCACAAAAAAGTGCGGCACTGCAATGGCTGGGACGGGTTCACTTAGGTTTAGGTGACTATGCGAGTGCGGCTGATTACTTGCAACAGAGTTTAGCGATTTTACAGGAAGCTCAAGACCGAGAGGGAGAGCTAGGGATTTTGAGTGAGTTGGGGCGGGCTTACCAACATTTGGGTGACTTTGCTGGGGCGATCGCACTTTATCAGCAAAGTTTGGCGATCGCTCAATTTCTCAATGCTCCAGTCCGAGAAGCGGAAGCTCTGCTCAACTTAGGAAAAGCTTATCTTTCCCAAAACCAGTTAACGGATGCCATTGAATTTTATCAGCAGAGTTTAGCGACAGGAAAACTCAACCGCGAGGCGGAAAGTCAGGCACTCCTAGGCTTGGGCAGTGCTAATCAGTGTTTAAATAATTACACTCAAGCCATTAAGTATTACCAGCAGAGTCTAGCCACGGGAGCACTAGGACTCAAAGGGGAAGGCATGGCTCTATTTGCTTTAGGCAGCGCCTATTATTTCTTAGGGGATTATTTCTCCGCCATTGAATCTTTAGATCAAAGTTGGTTAATCGAAGAATCAATGGGCGATGTAGCAGCTGCAAGAAGCGTGAAAGAAATGATGAAAGCGGCTTTCAAAGCTTTAAGTCACTCAAATTCAGTATTAATACTAAAATCGGTTGACTAGGGATTAATGGTTTTAGGAAATCTCCTAGTCCGGGGTCAGTGAAAATATGCATAACCCCTAGTAACGCCAGAGATAACTAGATGTGGAACACTCCACCAGCTACTTATCAAAAACAACTTAACTAAATTCTGTCCCCAAGCTTGAGAGGTAGGTTATGCCCAGAATTAAGCGCCGTCAGTTCTTGCAGTTCGCTGGTTCCGCTTTGGCAACAATTGGATTGAGTCAGCTAGACCTACAACAACAAGGTCTTCGCTATGGCAAAGCACTAGCTCAAAGCACGCCGCGTAAACTCGCGCTTTTGGTGGGAATCAACGATTATCCCAACAGTCAGCGTTTTAGAAAGCTAAACGGATGCGTCAACGATGTCGAGTTGCAACGCCAACTGCTAATGCACCGCTTTGGCTTCAACAACAAGGACATCCTCACCTTGACGGATGGCGCAGCCACTCGAAACGGTATACTCACCACCTTTGAAGAACATTTAATCAAACAAGCCAAACCGGGAGATGTAGTGGTTTTCCACTTCTCCGGACACGGTTCTTACGTCAGCGATCGCGATCCCATCGATCCTTCCGGTAAAAACAGTACTTTTGTTCCCGCCGACGACAGCCCCCTGGCGCAAGAAGGCGTTGTCAACGACATTATGGGACAAACGCTATTTCTGTTGATGTCTGAGCTGAAACAAAAGACCGAGAACGTTACCGTGGTTCTAGATAGCTGTCATTCTGGGGGCGGTACTAGGGGAAATATTATCGTGCGATCGCTTGAGGGCGGAGGAAAAGCTAGCCAAGAAGAATTCCAGTATCAAGATCAGTTGATGTCTCGGTTAAATCTTACTCCTGCAAAACTGCTAGAGGAGCGCCGAAAAGGAGTAGCCACAGGGGTTGTCATTGCTTCGGCGCAACGGGACGAATACGCCGCTGATTACAAATATTCCCGGCTTTCATGCGGGAGCCTTTACCTACTTACTGACGCAGTATCTTTGGCAGAGAACCGCTGACGTTCAAAGCCTAGTCCAACGCGTGAATCGCGATTTAGAATATCTAAAGCTTCACAACCAAAATCCCTTAGTTGAAGCTTTTGGTGGAAAGACCAACCAGTTAGTTTATTTCACAGAACCACAAACGCCACCAGCCGAAGCCGTAATTCTTGAGGTCAAAAATGACCAAGCTACAGTCTGGCTAGGTGGAATCCAACCCGATAGCCAAGAAGCGTTTGGGAAGGAATCGATTTTCACCACAGTTGCTAGTAGCGATCGCGGCGAGACGCGGCTTGAAATGCTATCTCGCGACGGCTTGACTGGCACCGCTAAAATTCAGGGAACAGTGCAACCAGGGCAACTCCTGCAAGAGTATGCTCGCGTCATTCCGGCTGATTTGCGCCTGCACATCGGTCTCGATCCTTCTTTAGGTAACGAGGCGACAGCAGCCAAGTCAGCCCTAGAAAAGTTGAACCGAATGGAAGCGGTGCCTTCAAAAGCAGGCAATGAGCCATATCCCAAAGAGGTGCATTTCATTCTCAGCCGGACGCCAGCAGGCAGTATTGGTCTATTTTCCCCAGCCCTTGAACTGATTCCCGATTCTGCTGGTAGTGCTGGGGAGACAGTGACAGATGCAATTTCTCGCTTGCAAAGCAAACTCATTTCCCTACTCGCTGCACGGCTGATAACTAAAACACTAAATACCCAATCTACCCGCTTGAACTTGTCAGCAACTATGGCACTGGAAGAGCAGTCAAATATGGTAGTTGCCCAAGTAATTCCGCCGCGTGGTAGTTGCCGCAAACGAGATGATTATTGTCAGCCCTTTGTCTCTCGCGGAGAACCAGAAACATCTTTAAGAAAGCTGAAGGTGGGAGAGGCATTTCAGTTTCGCGTGAAAAACCAAGAGACGCGCCCTCTTTACCTAGGCATTTTGTTAATCGATCCAACTGAAGGTATTACCGTCTTCTTTCCCAATGAGTTCCAGGAAGGAGCGACAGCAGAATTAGAAGCAGCCTCTCAGATTCAGCCTGATCAAGAACTCCTAATTCCCGATCCAGCAAGAGATCCGTTTGTGCTGCGAACGAAAAAACCTGGGTTGGGAGAGGTGTTAATTGTTGCTAGCCACAAGCCGCTTACTGCTGCGTTACTGCGCTTGCAACAGTTAGCAACAGAGCAACTAGCAGCAACCAAAGGACGCGGTACAGTAACAAGCAGAGGAAGCGAAGCTTTGGATATAGTGGGCAATATGTTGGGTGATTTATCGTCGCGGGGGTCAGTTGCAGGTGTGGAAGCAAGGGCAGAGATGAATACTACACAAATGGGAGCGCTGTCGATTACCTTTGAGGTGGTTTAGAAGGCTTGAAAAAACCCTGGCGAGTGTGTAGAGACGTAACATGCTACGTCTCTATTTTGTGTAATTGCGTAGCTTTGTTGGCAAAACTCCAGAGAGTCTATGGGCTTACTGCAACTCCATCGCCCCCCAGTCACCGGAAGGAATGAACGCCCCCCAGAAGAAAGGATGCTGATACTGCGGGTTAGCCAGCATCTCCAACTGCACCTGACGCAACGCCTCGCTCCTGCCCTCGTTATTCATCAATCGCTGGTAATACTTCACCATCAAATCCTTTGTGCCGTAATCATCCACTTTCCACAAACTCAGAAGCTGACTTTCTGCCCCAGCCGTGGCAAAGGCGCGACGTAAACCATCAACGCCTTCGCCATTGATGACATCTCCCAGCCCGGTTTCGCAGGCAGACAGAACCACTAGCTTAGTACCGCGTAATTTCAGTCCAGCGGCTTCTAGGGCTGTCAGTACGCCATCTTCCGTACCACTTTGGCGGGGGTTGAAGCCTGCTAGGGCAATGCCACTGCGTAATAGGGGGTTTTCGTAGTTGCGGGGAGTGGCAGTTGTACCGGGACGGCGTTCTACTGTGGCAAGCGATCGCCCTAGGGAAAAAATGTTACTCTCGCCATAAGCCGGAGGTGCCACTAGTTCTACCTTGTCCAGGAAAAATCCATGGGTGGCGATATGCAGGATGCTGGGGGCATTAACTTGCTTGATGACATTTTCTGTCGCGTCGGATTTAGTCAGGAGCGTGACTCCTGGGAGTAACGGGGCAATGACTTGGGCTTCTTGAGCCGTACCGGGTAAAGGATCGAACCGCATTCTGGCAATGTCGCCGGAGCGTTGGTTATTTGTACCGCGACTGAGGGCGGTTTGACCTAACCCCCCTTGCAGGGGAGAGGTTTTATTACTGGCTATTTGTACAGCAGGATTGCCGGGGTTATCGAAGTCAGGATTAGCTACCAGTACTGGGGCGGAACGACTAGGGGAGGAATTTTCCAGGCGCAAGATGTCGCGTCCAGAACCGAGGTAGGTGATGGAGTAGTTTTCGATGAGGTATTGATTGTTTTCGTCAACTAGGGCGGCGAAGGGAATCAGGTTCAGTTGGCTGTCGGGAGAAAGTAGCACTTGGCGAGTATTTCCCAGGAATTGACGCACAGGCTGCATCAGGAGTTCATCGAGGGTGCGGGCGGTTTGCTTGACGTTTGGGTGACGGTTGCGGAGGGAGTGGCGGAAGTCTTCAACGGCTTGGTTGATGGGGGCGGCTTCGCCTAAATCTACCCATTTGGGAGCGCCTTGATCAGGTAAAACATAAGCGGCGTAGCGAGGAACACCGACCCTTTCATCGCGTTTTGTGGCTTTGGCGTTGTAGGGTTCGTACAATACCAGTTCTACCAAGGCAGCATCGGCAGGAATTAACGACTGCACGGCCTCAAGGGTTACAGGTTGAGACTCGGTGCGGAACTCAGCACTGCGACGAGCGAGGCGGTTTTCTTGTTCTTCAGTTTTGGCTTTCAACTGGGCAACTTGCTTTTGGTACTCTTGGGGTGGAGTATCCCCAACTCCGCTGAATAGTAGTGCTGCCAGTTGCGAGCGGGTAGCCGCTAATTCATCAAGGAGAACTTGGTCTTCGGGTTTGAGGTTTTGGCGTAAGGTTTGCAGGCTATCGGTGAGGGCATCGAGAACGCGACCTTTGCGTTGCAAAACGGTAGTGAGGGCGAGACGAACGGCTTCGGGATTGTTAGGTGCATCCTGGAGGTGTAAGGAGGCTGTCAAGTTTGTTGTACCAGAGATAGTAGCCATGTAGTCGCGTTTTTGTCTTTCCGAGCCAGTGGTGAGGATGAGGGCGAGGTTTTTTTCTTCAATGCTGGTACCACGAGTCAGAAATTCCATTGCCTCGTCAACGTTTCCCTGTGCCCAGTACAGCTCTGCCAGATTGTTGAGGCTGGTGGCAATATCGGGATGCTCTTGTCCCAGCACTTCCTCCATGATGGCAAGGGCGCGTTGGTACAAGGGTTCGGCAGTGCTGTAGTTCCCCATATCCCGGTACAGCGTTGCCAGATTGTTGAGCGTCGTGGCGACAGAGGAATGCTCTTGTCCCAGCACTTTCTCCCGGATTGCCAAAGAGCGTTGGTACAAGGGTTCGGCAGTGCTGTAGTTCCCCATATCCTGGTACAGCCCTGCCAAACTATTGAGGCTGGTGGCGACATAGGGATGCTCTTGTCCCAACACTTTCTCATAGATTGCCAAGGAGCGTTGGTACAAGGGTTCGGCAGTGCTGTAGTTCCCCATATCCCGGTACAGCGTTGCCAGATTGTTGAGCGTCGTGGCGACAGAGGGATGCTCTTGTCCCAGCACTTTCTCATAGATTGCCAAGGAGCGTTGCAACAAGGATTCAGCAGTGCTGTAGTTCCCCTGTAACTGGTACAGCAATGCCAGATTGTTGAGCGTCGTGGCGACAGAGGGATGCTCTTGTCCTAGCACTTTCTCTAAGATTGCCAAAGAGCGTTGGTACAAGGGTTCGGCAGTGCTGTAGTTCCCCTGTAACTGGTACAGCAATGCCAGATTGTTGAGCGTCAGGGCGACATCGGGATGCGCTTGTCCCAGTACTTTCTCTAAGATTGCCAAAGCGCGTTGGTATAAGGGTTCGGCAGTGCTGTAGTTCCCCATTTCCTTGTACAGATTTGCCAGATTGTTGAGGCTGGTGGCAACATCGGGATGCTCTTGTCCCAGCACCTTCTCCATGATGGCGAGGGCGCGTTCTGCTAGGGGGATGGCAGCAGCGTACTGCCCCTGGTTGTAGAGCTGGAATACCTGCTGATTCAGCCGCTGGGCTTCCTCTAGTTCTGCTAACTGTTGTGCTGATTGGGGAGGTAGGGGTTGTGCTGGAACTGGCTCTGGCACTCCTGTTAGTAATACCATCATCGCCACTAGGGTAGCTGCCCAAGGGAGCCATCCTTTTACTAACGCTTTTGCCAACATTGCTTTTACCCTCGGTTTGTTGTTCTTCATTGTTCTATCTCTGGGGCAAATTTGGTTATACGAATTACCGATGAAGAGGCGATGTCGGAACCCTACACCCCTTAGGGCTTGTTTTCAAACTATTTGCGATCGCACTCACTCTTGAGGACTCTTCAAATCCCCGACTTCTTGAAGAAGTCCGGGATCTAGCTCTAGCTCTAAGATTTCTGCTCCCCCCTTTTTAAGGGGGGCTGGGGGGGATCTCTGCTGGGGCAGGTTTTCACCGCTTCGCCGCTTCAACTGCGGCTTGAGCATTCACTAAGCCACTACCAAAGAAATACTGCTGTGCCGAAACGGGCTGATTGGGTTGGAAAATCCCGGAAGGACGCAGGAAGGAAAAATCTTCCGCCGTGCCAAAGCCGATCGCTGCTTGCAATCGATAATGATTCTCATCTGCTTTTGTGAGTGTTAAGCCTTCGTAGTTGGAGGTTTCTTGGAGGATAGTGGAGACGCGATCGCGACTTAACCCTCCGTTTTCCCCTTTCATCAACGCCACCACCCCGGATACCGTTGGCGCAGAAAAGGAAGTCCCTTGCACCTGCACGTAATTCCCCAGCGGATCGAGGGCGACTCCCCAGGAGTAATCGGGCAGCGATATCCCCTCCCAGAAGCCCTCAACCCCCGTCCCGCCAGTGGTGAGAATACCCCCCCCGGCGCTGGTTGAAATATCCCCACCGGGAGCCACCACATCCAATCTGCCGCCATAACTGCTGTAAAAGCTGCGATTACCTGTCAGGTTCGTCGCCCCTACAGAAATCACCCCCGGAATTGCCGCCGGGAAACCAACGCCATCTAAGCTTTCATTACCCGCCGACGCAACGATCGCTAACTGGGGATTGGCCTCCAGTACCTCAAATATTTGCTGCGTCAAATCCTCTACCGGAAGCAAGCCACCCAAGCTCATATTAATCACATCAACATCCCGCGCTGCTGAGTAACCAACTGCCTCAATCAGGGCATCCGGCGTAATCTGACCCCCCAACCCAAACACCCGCACGGGCAAAAACTTCGCATGGGGAGCGACACCTACCACACCCGTATTATCTTGAGGATTGGCAGCAATTACCCCAGCACTCCAAGTCCCATGAAACTCAGAGGCAACTCTACTCCGCAGATAATTCCGCAGCATACTAGCAAGCTGACCCCTGGATGCATCGGGATAGTAAGACTTTAAGGCACGCGCCAGCCGTGGGTATTCCTTCAGTAACTCATCGCTAGATAGAGCAAAGGATTTCTGAAAATCCGGTCGCATCACATCCAATTCTTCTTCGCTCAAGCGCGTATCCGGATCGCCCCCACCACCACTAGAGAAATCCCAGCCATGAACTTCACCCGGTAAAGGCTCCTCAACCTTCGCCGATTCGTAGACATTCTTGGCTAAATCGGGATGATCCCACTGAATCAAGGAATCAATCACCGCAACAACAACGCCCTCACCCTGATTGCTGTTTTTCCAGGATTCGGTAGCGCGAACATCGGTACGGGGCAATAACTGACCGCGCCGGGGAGTGCTGTTCAGGTGCCATTGCAGCGGTAACATTGCTGTAGAAAAGGGCGTATTTTTAGGTTGGGGCAAACGCGCTAAAAGCCTTTGCAGTCCCTCAACGGCGTTGGGAATCTCTGACAGCGAGGAGGCATTTGCCACTAGCGACTGCACTTGATAAGGAACAGACTGGACAAAATTGGGAGTTGCCGACTGCACTCCTCCTAAGCTACTCAGCCGATTCGCCACATCCAAAACTGCCGTACCCGATGTAGAGGTAGAGCGCACCAGATAGCGATTGTTGGTAAAGCGCAGCGGGCGAATCACTTCCAGCTTATTCTGCATCAACATTAGCTGCTTGCGACCCTCAGAAATTCCTGGCTCAAAGGAAACAACAATTTCATTCGGTAAAACGATCGCTTCCTCACTTTGATCCGATGAGGCTTCTGAGGAACTGCTGCGACTCAATACGGGCAGCGTTTCTTGCACATAAGCAGCCGCGCGAACCTGCTGAGTTACCGCTGCAATGGAACTCCGGCTGCCGCTGGGGAGTGTAACTAAGGCAAAGCGATCGCCTAGCGGCTTCACATCCACCGCTAACCCAGTAGCGCGACTCTCACCGCGAGTCGCGCTACTCCCGCCTTGTTGCAAGTCTTCCTGCAATTGCAGATAAAGCGGCTTTACCTCACCCCGCGTCCCTCCCCTAACTGATTTAAAAGCCACCGCAACAACATCCGATCGCAAACTCAGGGGAATCTGTTGACCATAGAAGGTGTAGAACAACTGCTCGTTAGATGTTTGTGCTTGAGCTAATCCTTGATGATGCTGAGGGATAACCGATAGATTTACACTTCCCCACAAACAGCTAGTTAATAGAACGCTAGAGACAAGACGCTTCACGATTTTTCTTCCTTATGAGTGGTGTCGCTAGCTATATATCTCTGAGGATTTTGGCAGATATGCAGGGATTGGCGTTCCTAATCGCCAACACCTTAAAAGTTTACTGAGTATCGCCCTAGATCCCCGACTTCTTAGAGAAGTCGGGGATTTCGCCTCCACGAAATTACTAACGATGAAAACTGCATAAGTTCACCAAGTTTAGAGATAAGTCGCGGCGTACCGAACGTTGCTACCCAAACCCCAGGAGATGAGAACATGGACAGTTATTAAAAAGGACTCATGGCTAACAATCAATAACTGATGACTAATATGAGTGCTGCATCTAAATATTGGACATTGGTGAGAATCGATGCTACAGGTGGGCGAAAGCTACAGGTAATTGCCTCAGCAAAAGCATTTTTCGCCTCAGCATTTCCCGATGCAGAGAGATTCGAGGTGCCGGATAAGCTGATTCAGCGCCAGTTACTGCACTGGATGCACGAAGAAAACCCAACTCAAGAGCCAGAGCGATCGCTATTAGCAGAACGCTGTTTGCTGTGCTTTATTTCTTGGCATATTGAGCGAGTGTGTCTGCAACTAGAAGCTCAGTTTGGTGTTGGACATGGTTTCACCTGTCGCGATTTATTGCCAATTGTCCTCGGTGATGATGGTAGAGGGTACCAACCCACCTCGCCGCCATTTCTTGCTAGAGAAATTTTGCAAAGCTTTGAGCTAACGCAAAGTGGTTTAGCGACTTGGACAACTCGACGCACAAAACACGACAAAGAACTGAATGCGTTTTTACTAGAACGGGGAGTTTACCTAGTTAGTGATTGGGCAATTCTCAATGACACTCGCCCTAGCCAGTTAGAGCGAATCCTCAAAGAGTTTCACCATCTGACGGCGATTGAAATCAGCCAAGCCAGGCGGCTTTTGGAGTCTTACCATGGGGTTTATCGCGTGGCTCGTCTCCAACAACGCCAAGGGGGAAGTGGGGGACGATGTGCTACACCGACAACCGAACAGCTACAACAAATCGCCTACCACCTGATACCTGGGGATGGGGAACAAAAAGACGTAATTTCTACCAAAAGTGGCTCTTCTCAATCTCCAAAACCTGAAACAGTAATGGCACAACTTCAACAGTTGGCTTCTCGACTGCGCCAGTACCAAATTCATGTCAGGGGAGGTTCTCAAGCGATTAAGCCACAGGGCGCTCTAGATAAGTATGACCGTATCCTTGAGCGGGTTCCATCGCCTCACTCTCAAAATATTCTTGCTCCTGAAGACGACCAAACTGAGTTTTTGCAGTCTTATCGTCAGCAGTTTCGAGTTTGTTTAGATGCAGCAGTTGCCCAGGTGACGGATGCACGAGCCAGGAAATTACGGCGTCAGTCTCCCCAAAAAGCAGAACAATTTTTGACAGCACTGCAACTATTTCATTGTCAGGGAACGCCGATGGGAGACATTGCCAAACAGGTAGGATTGCAGGCTCAGTATCAAGTTAGCCGCTTGCTCCAGCTCAAACCCTTGCGTGCGGATATTCGACAGCAGCTATTGGTGATGTTACGCGATCGCGTCCTCGCACAAGCCCAAGCCTACACCACGCCAGAACGCCTCCCCTGGAAAGCGAGATTGAAACTGCACTAGACAAACAAATTACTAAGATGCTCAACGAGGCAGAATCTGCCAGCCATCTGTTGCCAATGCGATCGCTTTAGAGCGCAACCTTTAACTATATGAGGGGGCTTGGGGGAGCTATAAGTCCCACACCATAATCTACCTGATTAGGAAGCCAACGCTGCAATATGAATGATTCAGCGTGGGTAGTTCACCTAGCGCTCAGAATAATGCTTACGCATTAATCTCCGTCGTTGACGCAATTTATAGGAATTTCGCAGGTGATCAATCAGTCTTAGCCCCATAAAATAGCTGAAAATGGAGACAACTGACGCAACAGCAAAGCAACCGACAAATAAAGGAAAGAGAATTTCTGTACCTAGCTCTTTGACTTCTTCCCAGGATTGCAAGCTGACGTTCGTTAACTCATGCTGGTTGAGCAGCATCTGACCGACATGAAAATTGAAGGCGTAGATGGGGATATAAGTGAAGGGATTGCTCACCCATGTTGCTGCGGCGGCGACAATCTTATTACCCCGAAAGACAACCGCCAGTAAAACGCCAAGGAGGGTTTGCAATCCAAAGAAAGGAAACAATCCTGCAAATATGCCACAGGCTAAACCCCGCGCGATCGGTTCTGGACGACCTTGCAGACGCACTGTGCGCCAATACAAATAGTTTAAGCCCCGCCTAATACTCTGTCTGGGGGCTTTGATTTTATTAGGATTGCGAAGTGGTGTTTTTTTTGCCACTGCAGGTAAATAGGGCGGACAACTTTGCAGAGATCTTCTAAACATAATGGCAAAAATATCAGCAACCCTCCACCGTCATGCAGCAGTTATTCCCCTTCGACATTTGGGGAAACTAAACTATCGACTGGGAGTTCTCCCTACAAAATACATCAAGACGTAAGCTGATAACTCTTGCCGACGGAGGATGATAGTAGGGACACTGTGATGAATTAGGCTCAACACAGTCTTAAACGGTTGCGGCTGCGATGGGATAGAGGCTATCCTAAATCGTCACGGGTGACTCAACGTAAATAGTTGGCTCATGCATTTTAAAATCTATGCCATAGGCGATCAACTTCTTAGAAATTTTTTCATTGGCTAATTCCAGGAGACGTTTGCGAAGTTGAATCGAATTGTCACTGGAACCGAGAATAAAGAACGAGACTCTAGCACGGGTCGATTTCTGGTCATCCGGATGAAGCAACGTAATATTGGTACTACCCGGATCGATGCCAAATAAAGAATTTGTGCTTTCTGTAATGACTTGCTGAACTAACGCTTGTTCCCGTTCTTCCAAAGTATGTGAAAAATCTAAATAAAGCAAAACCATCACCTTCTTCCCTCTAGTGATGTTTTCAATTTCTAAATTGGCAAAAATCGAATTTGGCACAATAAACAGCGTGCTTTTTGCCGAAGTGCGAATTTTAGTAGAGCGTAAACCGATTGACTCGACTCGACCAAACAAGCCTTCTGGAATTTGTTGCGATCGCTGTAAGCGAATGTATTCACCAGGGACAAAAGGACGGTCTAAGTATAAAACAATCGTTCCTAATAGTTGTTCCAAAGTTTTTTGGGCAGCAAAGGCAAGTGCTAATCCTCCAATCCCCAATCCCGCTAACAAACCCACCAAGTCAAAACGATTTTGAGCAAAGGCGAGAACGGCAATAAATCCAATAATTACATTGGCTAAGGTTTCAAATACTAGAAGCAATTCATCAACTTCTCGCCCGAACTTGCGGACGATTTCGATGCCATACACGCGGACAAACTGTCGAAACAAGCGTGATGCTAACCAAGCAAGGCTGACAATAACAGCTAAATCTACGAAAAAACTAAAAAAGTTATAAAAGACTGGGTATACTCTAATCCAAACCAGCGACAGAGAAATAAGAATTAACGTTCCCGCAATTTTAAATAATTGACTGATTGGATCGATTAAATTTTGATAAAAACTCGTCACCTGATGCGGTAAAAACCGTTGAATGATCAGCCTGATCGCTGATGGGGTATATCGCCCGATCAGCAAAGAAAGGAGAATAAATATAAATAAGCCTCCTAACCTAATTCCTAACTCAACTAAAAATCTCCGGGCAACAACGGTATCAATTTGAAAAAAATCTAAAAAATCAGCAGGAATAACCATTAAAAAAGTTCTAAATTGTAATGGGGGAATCGACGTAAATTGTTGGTTCTTCTATATCAAAAGCAATGCCATATTCTTTAAGCTGTTTGGTAATAGTTTGATTGGCAATATCCAGGAGTTGGCGACGCAGATCCATCGATACTTCTCCAGAGCCAAGAATGAAAAAGGTTATTTGAGACTGGGTTATTTTTTGTCCGTCTCCCCTGATAACATCTTTGAAGGTGACATTGGTACTACGAGCATCTATCCCAAAAATACCACCTGTGCTTTCTAAGATGACTTGCCGAATTAATGCCCGCTCTTCATTGGGAATAGTACGATAAAACGTCAGGTAAATCAGCGACATCACCTTCTTAGCACCTGTGAAATTCTCAATATTGACTTGGGTAAGTACGCTATTGGGAACTACCATTAATGTTCCTTTGCCAGAGGTGCGAATTTTAGTAGAACGTAACCCAATCGACTCTACTCTGCCAAATGTGCCATCCGGTAAACCAATGTAGTCGTCAATAACAAAGGGACGATCGAGGTAAATAACAATTCCCCCTAAAAACTGTTCTAAAGTTTTTTGAGCGGCAAAGGCGACGGCTAGTCCTCCTACCCCTAAACTGGCAACTAAACCCAAAATATTGATTTGATGCGTTTGGGCAAAAATAATAACTGCCAGGACAACAATTATAAAATTAGCTAATAGTTTGGCAAGAATTAAGAGTTCGCTATTAACCTTACGTCCGCTTTTGATCGCGGCGTCGAGGAGATAAAAATCGAAAAAACGCTTGAACAGCCGAGAACCAAGCCAACTACCTGCGATCGCTAAGGCTAAACTGATTGGCAGTTCGATCAAGCTAACGAACTTTGTTTTGGGAATTAGAAATAAGATGAAATCCGTTCCTAGTAAAGTTAGGACTAGCCCCAAAAAGCCTTTGTAGGGTTCAATGATTGTTTGATAGGCTTCCTTGATTTGGAAAGATAGGAAACGGTCTAGTAAAGAAGTAATCAACCGGGGGAGAGTCCAACTACCAACGAGTACTAATGCCCCACCTAGTCCTACCAGAGCCAGGGGTAACTCTGTATCGACACTAATGGTGTCGGGTAAAGCTTCAAGCATCGGGAAACTCCAATTTTAAGCGCTGCATGTCGATAGAACCATTAGCCGTTATGCTTTCTGGTTTGCTAGGATGCGCTTCCAGTGTATTACAGGTTTTTCACTTCCATTGTGCTGTTGTACTTTCCACTTACAGCAATTTTCACAGATTTTCCTGCTCTCGATGGCGGGAGAAGGGGTTAGGAGATGGGGGCGTTCTCTGTAAGCCTTTGTATAGGGAGAGGGTTGGAGAGCGCGATCGCCTTAGCGCACTTGTTCAAGCAGTTGTTCTGCCTTTATTGCCCACTGGGTATTACCTTGAGAGGTATAGAGGTTTTTGGCATATTGCAATACTTGTTGAGCATCGCTGTAGCGGTTCTGTTTGATAAAGGTTAAAGCTGCACCATAGTAAGCATTGGCGTAGTTGGGATTGGCGGCGGCTGATTGACGGAAGGCTTCTAGGGCAGCGTTTAAGTCTCCCTGGTTAAATAGAATGGTGCCTAAGTTGTAGTGAGCTTCGGGGTATTTAGGGCTGATTTTCACCGCTCGTTGAAATGCCTTTTTCGCCTCTTCAATTTTGCCCTGTTGCAGATAGGCTAACCCTAAGTGGTAGGACGGTTCAGGAGCATTGCTACTCAACGGGATGGCACGCCCAAAGGCAGCGATCGCGTTGTCCACTTCTCCTTGTTGAGCCAGTACTAAACCCAGGTTGTAGTGAGCAATGCCAGAGGTAGAGTCGAGTTCGAGTGCCCGTTCTAGGTAATCTTTTGCCTGGGGTAAGTTATTTCCTTCGAGTAAGGCAGCCCCTAAATTAGCATAGGCAATGGCAAAATCTGGATCAGCTTGGATTGCCTGGTAAAACGCATCAGCCGCAGGTTGCAACTGTCCAATTTGCCGCAAGGCTAATCCTAAGTTGTAGTGGGCGGGAGCGAGTTTGGGGTTGAGTCGGGAGGCTTGTTGAAAGGCGGCGATCGCTTCGGGGATTTTGCCTTGCTGCACAAGCTGAATTCCCTGATTGAGCTGATCGGCGGCGGCTGGAGTAGTTGGTGTCAGTCTCGGCAAAGATTGGGCGATTTGAAGCGTGCTGGGGGTTTGAGCCATGATTGGCGTTCCCACTCCCCACAGCCCCAATACACTCAAGCTAATTGTTAGCCACAACGCTCTGAGTAGGGGTGCAGGAGAGGAAGGATTAAGAATGAAATAGATTATCCCCATCTCCTCATCTCCCCACTTTCCACTTTGCCAATCGCCAGAAGTTTTGAAACAAATTCGTTTGCAACTGTTGCTTAGATTCATAAAAGTTAGAAATCATTTATAGAAAGTAGTGTTACTTAACTTTTATAGGACTTTCCCTTACAAGACATTGCAAGTATTGTTTCATCCCCTCAGAACGCGCTACTCTCAAAAGTTAAGACGATTAAGTTCGTTTCTAGTTTCGCAACTCAACTGAATTGGCACAGTTAGGACTTACGTAGTTAAGTAATACGAATCAGGGGTGGAGGCAAGATAGTAGCAAAACCCCAGAAGGGATCGCCACAAAACCCATTCAAAACCAAACAGGCATCCTTTCCCAATTTTCTCGCCGCCACTAAAGAACAATCAGAGTTTTCTGCGTAAGCCCACAGGGTAACGGAGGGGAAAGTAAATCTCTTGATTTACCCAAATTGTCAATTTCCTTGAACTCCTTATCAATTTTGGGGGTGAATTATGAATGAAAAAGTTCTATCCGGCATCCGGAATGTCGCAATTGTTGGGCCTTATGGCAGTGGTAAAACCACATTGCTCGAAAGCTTATTGTCTGTGACTGGGGCAGTTTCTCGTAAAGGTAGCATCAAGGAGGGTAATACGGTAGGTGATAGTGCCACCGAAGCCCGCGATCGCTCCATGAGTGTAGAAGTCACCGCAGCGAGTACCGAATATCTTGGTATTCGCTTTAATTTTTTAGACTGTCCTGGCTCGGTTGAATTTGCTCAAGAAACCTACAACGCTTTAATTGGGGTTGATGCCGTCGTTGTCGTTTGCGAGCCGATAATTGACCGCGTCCTCACTTTATCACCGCTATTTAAATTCCTGGATGATTGGGAAATTCCCCACCTGGTCTTTATCAATAAGATGGATCGCTTCTCCTGTATGGATGATACCTGCGGTCTTTCCTACCGGGAAATTTTGGATGCCCTCAAAGCTGTTTCCAGCCGTCCTTTAATCCCGCACCAGTACCCGATTGGTAAAGGGGAACACCTGATTGGTTTTATTGATTTAGTCAGCGAACAGGCTTATCACTACCACGCTCACGCGCCAGCAGACCCCGTACTATTACCAGAAGAGTTAAAAGAGCAAGAGCACGCGGCTCGCGCCGAAATGCTAGAAACTCTAGCCGACTTTGACCGAAAATAATGGGATACAAGCCCTGTCCTTCACTTCGACCCTTCGACAAGCTCAGGGCAGGCAGCTCAGTGACCACTAGGACGGCTTTTTATTAGGCTTTGGAAAACGGGCAATTAAAGTTCTAATCAGTTCAGATTTAGTCATTCCACGACTTGCGGCTTCTTTTTCAAGTTGCCGCTTTTCGTATTCGGTTAATCTAATATAAATTTTTTCTGTTTTCATAAAAATGTACAAACAAGTGGGTATACATCTAGGATAATGGTAACAGGAGGATTGGAAAATGAAAGCAAGATACCAGTATCGTTTTTACCCAACAGACCAACAGCAGCAGAGCTTGGCTCGGTTGTTCGGCTGTTGTAGATGTGTATACAACGATGCTCTTGCAATCTGTAAACAATCTGAAAAGAAACCTAAATCTGCTGAACTCCAAAAGATAGTTATCACTCAGGCAAAAAAGACTGAAGAACGATCTTGGCTTAGTGAAGTGTCAAACATCCCATTACAGCAGTCAGTAGCCGATCTAGAAGTAGCTTTCAAGAACTTCTTCGATTCCTGCAAAGGCAAGAGAAAAAGCAGAAAAGTTGGTTATCCTAAATTTAAGAAACGGATTAATAGCCAGTCGGCACGGTTCAGGATTGGGGGTTTCTCTATTAAAGGTGAAGGCGTTTATCTTGCAAAGATAGGTGTTGTTAAGCCTATCTGGTCAAGAAAACTACCTGCAAACCCTAGCTCTGTAACTGTTATTAAGGACTGTGCTAACCGTTATTTCTTGAGTTTTGTCGTAGAAGTTGAACCAGTCAGTATTGGTGCCAAGAACCAAAGTATCGGCATTGACTTGGGTATTAGGACTTTTGCTGTGATGAGTAACGGTGAAATAGCTGTCAGTCCTTGCTATAAAGCACTAGACCGTAAGGTGCGTAAACTTCAGCGTAAGTTAGCCCGTCAACAAAAAGACTCGAACAGGAGGTACAAAACCAGGATTCGGATAGCTAAGGCTCACAACAAAATTGCAGATATCCGCAAAGACTTTTTGCACAAACTGTCAACCAAAATCGTTAGTGAAAACCAAACTATCGTCTTGGAAGATTTGAATGTGTCAGGGATGGTTAAAAATCGTAAACTTTCTAGAGTAATTAGTCAGCAAGGCTGGAGAGATTTCAGGGTTTTGGTTGAAGCCAAGTCTGAGAAGTATGGACGCAAGTTTGCGGTCATTAGTCGATGGGAACCAACCAGTCAGGTTTGTTCTGAATGCGGGTTCAACTGGGGCAAGATTGATTTGTCTGTTCGTTCAATACTCTGCTTAAGTTGTGGCGTTGAACACGACAGGGATGAGAACGCATCGGTAAATATAGAAAAAGCGTCGCTTCGAGCCTGTCGAGAAGTCGGCATGGGGCATCGGCACGACTCTAAATGTACGTCGAGACAGAGTAAGACTACCTCGGTAGCATCAGTCATTGAAGCGTAAAGAATCCCCGTGCGTTCACGCCGGGGAGTATGTCAATAATGGTTCTTACCACTCCGTCGATAGTTCCGAACAAGCCTTTAAGCAGGCGGCGCGGCTAGCAATGACTGAAGGGATGCTCAATTGCGAGCCAACTCTCCTAGAACCGATTATGTCGATTCAGGTCTGTACGCCTACGGAATTTACCTCCAAGGTTTTGCAGTTGATTACAGGACGCCGGGGGCAAATTTTGGGCTACGAAGGACGTTCTGACTGGCGGGGTTGGGATTGTGTTTCGGGTTATCTTCCCCAAGCAGAGATGCACGACTTTATTGTCGAGTTGCGATCGCTCACCTTGGGAACTGGTTTTTTCCAGTGGAAGCACGACCATCTCCAAGAAGTGCCCAACAAGTTAGCTGAGCAGGTGCTGGCAATGGCTGAAAGTAGTGCTGAGTCCTGAGTCGGTGAGTGGTAGGGTAGGTTAGGTGGAGCCGTAACCTACCACCCGACTGATTTATGGACGCCACACAAACTTGGTATATTGTCAAGCATCCTGAAGGTTCTTGTGAAATTCTCCCCAGCGAGTTGGTGGTTGGGGAGAATGAATCAGCATTTGTGGAGCGATGGGGGCCCTTTGCCTCTCAAGGAGAAGCGATCGCCCGCCGGGTCGGTTTGATCCGTGCGGGCAAGTGTCAACCCGTTTAACGAGGGCTTAGCAAAAGTCACACTCTGACTTTTGCCTATCTTTATTGAGGGACAGCCGGAACAGCGATCGCTCCTGCCTGAGTGTCGCGACGTTGACCAGCGATTTCTTTGCCTAAGACATCGATAGCTTTAGAAAACTGCGGGTCTTGGAGGGTGCCGACTTGGGTGCGGTCTGCCAGTAACTCTTTTTGCTGTTCTTCGCTCAGTTCGAGCGTCACATCCGGAGCAATACCCAATTTATTGATATCGGTACCGTCGGGAGTGAGGTATTTAGCGATAGTTACTGCCAAACCGGAGCCATCGCCTAAGCCGCGTACCGACTGCACTAAACCTTTACCAAAGGTCTTGGTGCCGACTAAGGTAGCGCGTTTGTTATCCTGCAATGCCCCAGAGAGAATTTCGCTGGCACTGGCAGAACCGCCATCGACGAGTACGACGAGGGGTTTGTCGGTTAGGGCGCGGTTGTTCGCTTGCTGGCGGTCTGATTCTCCCTGGCGGTCAACCGTGGAGACAATTGCGCCTTCATCCATCCACATCCGGGCAATTTCAATGCTGGAGTACAGTAAGCCGCCAGGATTGGAGCGCAGGTCTAGAACGTAGCCATTTACCTGCTGCTTTTCTAACGCCTTAATCGCATCGCGCATCTCCTGAGCAGCGTTGGCACTGAATTGATTGAGGCGAATGTAGCCAACTTTACCCGTGGGCGAATTCTGCACGTTGTAGCGTACCGGGTGAATTTCAATGCGTGCCCGCATCAGGTCAAAGTCGAGTTCCTGCTTTCCTCGCTGAATCTTCAGGTTGACGCTACTTCCTTCTTCGCCCCGAATTAGTAGTACGGCATCATTCACATCCATGCCTTCGGTACTTTTGCCGTCAATTTGGATAATGATATCTTTTGCGAGTATCCCGGCTTTGGAGGCGGGGGTATCTTCAATCGGTGCAATCACCGTCAGTTTTTTCGTTTCCTCATCTTGAGCTAACTGGATACCTACACCCGTTAGTTCCCCAGAGGTATCAATTTGCATGTTCTTGAACTCTTCGGGGCTCATGAACCGCGTGTAGGGGTCCTCCAATTTCTCCAGCATTTCCCGCACGGCTACGTAGGCTTGTTCTTTGCTGGTGTAAGAGCGGTTGAGATAGTCGTTGCGAACCGCTTGCCAATCTACCTGGTTAAACGTGGCATCAACGTACTGACGGTCAATAATTTGCCAAACTTCATCAACTAACTCTTTTGGGCTTTCACGAAAAAATGCTTGACTTTGAGTCCCATGATGAATACCAACGCCCGTAACAGCAACCGTCGTTAACATTACGGCTGTCGCACCGAGAACAATACCACGCTTTGTTATTACCATAATTCTTTCACAAGCCGGAGGAATACTACTGCAAAGGAATCACGCTCACTCTAACACAGGCAAGTGTTAGGAAGCGTTGTCGCCTATTCTGCATAGGCAGTAAAAGTTGCCTATAATCCGGAAAGATCCGGTTTTTTGCAATTTGACTACGTTGCTAATTAAATTTTAATTCTTTTCAATTTTCTGTCTTTTTTCCTCCATCAATTTGAGTACAAAGATAGCGATCGCTTGGTCTAACTTTGGGATTAGTTTGTAAATAATCCTGTAGCCAGTAGCAACTTTTACTCAGAAGCTGATCTAAATTCCAGTTCCACACAATCACTGTATGATCTTGACTAGCACTTACCAAGGTCTGGGCATCGTTGCTCCAACTGATGCCGATTACTCGTGCCTTGTGCCCTTCTAACGTTTTAACCAATGTATCGTCTAACCGCCAGAGTTGCACTCGGTTATCCCAACTTGTAGTTGCCAGGATCTTCCCACTGGGGCTAAAACGGACTTTAGCGACACTATCACTGTGACCTTTGAGGGTTTTTAATTCTATCCCATCACGATTCCAGATCTTGACGGTATTGTCATAGCTGGCGGAGGCAAGGCGCTGAGAGTCTGGGCTAAAGTTCACATCCAATACCCAATTACTGTGACCTTTGAGGGTTTTGAGTAAGGTACCGTCAGCCGTCCAAAGTTTGACCGTATTGTCATCGCTAGCAGAAGCCAAGTACTGCCCATCGGGACTAAAGCTAACCGCATTGACGCGATCGCTATGATCTTTGAGGGTTTTAATCAACCGACCATCTCGCCGCCAAAGCTTAATGGTGTGGTCACGACTCGCTGATGCTAGATACTGGGAATCCGCACTAAAGCTGACATCCAACACCCAATCTTTATGCCCTTGCAGCGTCTTGATCAATGTGCCATCTCGCTGCCAAAGCCTTACCGTACCATCGCGACTAGCAGATGCCAGATACTGGGAATCCGGCGAAAATACGACACTGTAGATGCGTTCTGTGTGTCCCTGCAACGTTGCCAAAAGTTTACCCGTGCGAGTCCAGAGTTTGATGGTTTTGTCATTTCCCGCCGAAGCAATTAATTGACCATCCCTCGAAAGCGCCACTGACCTGACCTCATCATGATGTCCGCGTAAAATTAAACGGGACTGGTCATGACGTCCCCACAGCTTAATGGTTTTGTCGAAACTAGCAGAAGCCAGCACCTGACCATCGGGGCTAAAACTAACGCCAGTAACACCATCGCTGTGTCCGTCAAAGGTTTTGACCAGTTTGCCGTCGTTGTGCCAGAGTTTAACGGTGTTGTCATCACTGGCTGAAGCGATCGCTTTACCATCAGGACTGAAGGCGACATCAAACACCCAACCTTGATGTCCCGATAAGGTTCTCTCAAGACGAGTCACTCCTTTGCTGTCAGTTTTCCACAGCTTGACTGTCCGGTCATCGCTGGCGGAGGCAAGCCGCTGACCATCAGGACTAAACTTTACCGCACTGATTTTTCCGTGATGACCCGTCAGGGTTTGCAGGCGATGCCCCTTGAGCGTCCATAGCTTCACCGTCTTGTCCTCGCTAGCAGACGCCAGTCGCTGACTATCCGGACTGAAGCTGACGGACGTGACGATTCCCTGGTGAGCAAACCAGGTTTTGACCAGTTTGCCCTCTGATGTCCAGAGCTTGATTGTGCCATCCCCCGATGCCGAGGCAATCCAGCGTCCATTGGGGCTAAAGCTCACATCATAGACATAACCTTTGTGACCGCGCAAAACCTGGACTCCTGTCCCATCAAGATGCCAGATTCTGACTGTCCGATCCCAACTACCGGAGGCAAGCAGTTGTCCGTTAGGACTGAACACTGCACTAGTCACGCTCTCTTCGTGACCCTTGAGGACGTTGAACAAGGTGCCATCGGGACGCCACAACCGGATCGTTTTGTCGCGACTGGCAGAGGCGATCGCCTGACCATCTTTGGAGAAACTAACATTCCAGACCACATCGCTATGTCCTTCTAGGCGATTGCGCTCTTTTACCCCATAAATGGCTTGTTCAAAAGCAGTGAGTACCTGAAGCCGAGTGTAGGGTTCCACGGTGGTTGCCTCTTGCAGGCGTTTGGCAGCTCTGGTGGCTTCTAAGAGGGCGTCAAATTCCTTATGGGAGGCAAATAGGGCTTCGGAGGAAGCACTTAATCCAGTAAGTTGGGCATTTGTCAAGAGATTGCTAGTAAAGCGTTTTTGCATTTCCGTTCGCCATGCCAAGCCCCCCACCGCCGCCGCTAAAATTGCCATCGTCACCCCCACCATCACAGCGTATAGGTGCTGGCGGCGCACCCGCAAAAGCGCCATGTCCTGACTTTTGAGCTGGGCAGCGATCGCTCGTTGCACGCGTCGCTGATAAGTTTGACGAATCGGTGCAACGAGGTAGTCGTGAACGAGTTGATAGCGGTCTTGTGGTTCATCGGGGAGGCGAAAGACTAAACCCGAACCCACTAAAATTTTCAAAATTAACTCTAGTGCGGAATCGGGAGATACCGCCTCTGAACTCTTCCTGTCTGCTAGTAGTGTGCTGCCTTTAGCGGAGGAATTCCGTGAAAATTCTCGGCGTCGCGGCGTCCTTTTCTCTGGGCTTCTTCCTTCCCCAGAATCTATAAGTTGGTATAAGTCTGTGCGGGTCTTGAGGGGACGAGTGCCCCGCTCATCAGTTAGGGAAAATAACACTTTCCAGACGAGAGCCGCATTTTCAGGGCCACAATCGTCAATCACACTCAGAAGCGATCGCTCCACTAATCTTGTCTTAGGATTTTCCCCTAGCGCCCGATATTGGGTCAGCCGATGGATTTTTTCCGCTTGCAGTTGGGCACCCACCACCTGCAACTCAATCAAACGAACCGATGAGGAACTTCCCGCTAAATCCTTCACTAGGGCGTCAATCAATGCATCTTCTAGCTGGTACTGGGAAGCCGCTAAGGTGCGGATGACATTCGTGGCATCCTTTAAGGACAATTCTCCCAAGTGGTAGCGAATCTGTCCGTCAAGAATGTTGTTATTAATAGCATCAATAGGGCAATAGCGTTCGCATTCTAGCAGGTAGTGAAGATAATCCTCTCGCAACGACAAAATCACCTTTACAAAGGGTAAATTTAAGCAATCCCGTAGGAATTCGTAAAATTTACACCGATCTGCCAAATTTGTATAAACGAAAAAAAACTCTTCAAATTGATCAAAAATCAGGACGCTTAAGAGATTGTGTTCGGCATTGTGCCGTAATTGCTGAATGATTTCTGAGTGGGAAAAAGGGGGAGTTAAAAGGCAGGGCACCTCAGGCAAGGTTTGTAAGGCGTCGGTCAAGGCACGCCCGCAAGCTTGCTGCCAACCGCGATAAACCTTTTGCACTATGGGTAAGACCGATCTGGCATTGATAATGTGTGCCGAGAGGGCAGGAACCAACCCCGCATTAAGTAGCGAACTTTTCCCCACCCCGGAGGAGCCATGGAGGATAGTGAGTTTGTGGTCAGTGCGACTGAGGCGGGTAATTAGGCGCTGAACATCCGGCTGGCGTCCGGCGGCAGCAATTTCTCTAGGCAAGCGCGAGACAGCTCTGTCAGTTGGGGAAGAACTGGGAACGCGCAACGGCTGCAAGGACACAGTACCAAGGAAGGTACTAAAGCCATACTGTTGCTCAATAGAGCGTTGAGTAGCACGAATTTCAAAGGCTTGCAGGTATTGCTGCTGCTCAAAGTAGAGCGATCGCAATTCTTCTAAAATATCTAGATACAGGTGGGGGCGCTGTCGTGGTGCTCCTGTCGGCACCATTTCTATCGCTTTAGCTTGTTCCAAATAAGCGATCGCCAGTCGAGGATGATTGAGTTGCCGTTGCGCTTTGGCAAGCATCAGCAGATACAACCCTTGCTGCTCAGGTTGATCCAAACGAGACTGTTTCAAAATTTGCATCGCTGTTTCAGCAAGTTGTCTCGCGCCCTGCCAATTCTGCTGTGCCAACGCCACCTGAGCTAAAAATCCGCTGGCTTGCGCCAGTTGAATAGGACGATAAATTTGTGGTTGGGTCAAAACTTGTAGCGCTAGCGTCTGCAACTCTTGCCAAGATTCGAGGTGGCACAAGATTTCACAGAGCTGAAGCATTAACCCAGCGGCTAAATCTAAACGCCCCGCTGCCTGAAACACTGCCAGCCCCGCTTCAACAGAGGCTCTGGCTTGCGCCCAATTGTCCCGATTTTCTAAAGGTTGTAGTTCCGCTTTGCGGCAATAACATAAAACACTGTGATGGAAGATGACACCTCGCCGCGTCAGGTTGGGGTCGGGGAGGGGAGATGAGTTGGCAGCTACTCCAGACGGTAAAGCGGCGAGGCTTTGCTGATACAGCTTCAACGCTTCATCAAGGTTGTTACTCCCATAGGCATCGCGACCACGGATAAACTTCCAAGTGGCAACCATTTCCGGCTCTAAGCGGACATTGCGAGCTTGTAAATCCCGCAGTGCCGATTCTAGTTCCTGGCGATAGCGGCATCCAGGGGCTAAACCCAAAACCTTATTGGGCAAAAACTCCTCCATCCCCGCCTCAAAGATGGCGTTAAATAAATCATTAATTCTTTGTTGCCACAGCGTCACCAACTGCGCGGTCGTGAGTTCAAACTTAATTGAGGCAGCGGCAAAACTTTTGAAATCTGGAGCAAACCGCGTCAGTTTTTGCAGAATTTCATCCGTTACCCAGATCACCAAGGGGAAAGAAAAGCGCTTGCGAAATTCGTCTCGAACCTGATTGCTAGAGACGAGGAGTTGGTCAACGTTGCTCACAGACTCTAGCCCAAACACCAGCAGCGCTGACGGTGGTTCATCGATGGCAGCAACAATGGTCGTAAATAGGGTAGTGGTTGATTTAGGCAAGACCAGCTCTTGTAGTGGCTGGCTGTAGCGTGCTTGTAGTTGCTGCCACATCTGTAGGCGACCGATGTGGTAGTTACAGCGTACTAAGATGAGCGCAAAATTACCCTCCGACAACGTCAAGGCTCGAAGTAGGGTCGATAGCGACCGCTCATTGAAGGGGAAGAGTGCTTCTGGTCTTTCAGACTCGGTCATTACAGCCATTTTCAGTAGACTGCATCACAAGTGTTCACCCGTCTGGCACTCCGTGCCGAAGAGCGATCGTTTCCCCTTACTAAAGGAGTGTTGGGGAGATCAAGGGAAATAGATACTTGTATCGCACTCATGTAAAAACCACTGTATTCGCAACTGCTAGCTTGTCGGTGTGACGGGTCATGATCTGGCACTCACGTAGGCGCAAGCCTTGCCGCAGGATACATAAAATGAAAGTGTGTTTTCAGGCTTGGACTTCTACACGCCGCTACAAAGAGCAGCACTAAAAACGTTCAAGACGATATTGATAGAAGCTGTTACATCACATAGGCACACGCCTGTTCGGAGGTAACCCTTCGATGAAAGCATTTATTCTGTCTTAGAACTTCATTACTAGCCGATTCAGGACTTTCAAGTTAGGTGTCAAGTGCAAAATCACCGTTATCTAAAAGGAAAGTTTCTCTTCCCTAAGGGACAACCGATCGCTGAAAATCCCGATTTTTTTAAGCGAAATTTTGGAAAAGTATAAGTAATTTTACTGCTAGTAATTTTACTGTTATTTACCGTCAGAGAATGTAAAGCAGACTGTGATTGATGTTAGTCAAAACTGTGACGCCGATCGTAGCGAAGAACAATATTACACGTAGAGACGTTTTAGCAAAACGTCTCTACTGCAAACAAATAATGCCTATCGCTCGCTCTTAATTTCTACTAAATCTTGAAACTTTTTAGTTTCAGCAAGAGCGGGATTGGCACCAAACCAGCGTCCGTGCTCATCTCTGTATTCAAAGACGAACATGCTACGCAAGAGGGTTTGGTATTCTTTTTCACCTCGGATAAATTGCTGTTGCACCACCTGAAACAGCAACTGCCACTCTTGCTCATCAACGGCAAGGGATAGATCGTCTCGGTATCCCTTGATGACACTCTCAAGACAACTACGAGAAATAGGTGGGTCTTCTTGTTGCAGACAGTTGTACAGCAGTCCTAGTAAGTTACGGACATGACCGCCACTGATCCGACACATCCGGTTGAGGGTTTCGGTACTGTCAAACACCTCTTGGAGCAATTGCAGCCGTTGTCTGGGTTCCACTTCAGGAAAGGCTCGCGCCAAGACTAACTGTTGTAGCAGTGCCATTCCCAAGGGATGATCGTAACCATCCCGTTGTTGCACGGGAACCATCGGCAAGACCTTGGGAGCCACCCCACCCCCCAATCGGTTTTTTAAGGTTTCATACTCATTAGAAAACATCAAATCCAACGGCAAAGTGTAAACAACGTGACAATTTAGGCGTCGCAGTTGGCTACCTCGGTCAACAAACAAATACTCCGGTTGCGATCGCCCCGTAGCGGCGACTCGGGGATCAACGCGATCCAGGTTATCAATAATCACCACCAGCCCTTGTTTACCGCGCCGCTTCAATTCTTCAATTGCCCGCTCCAAAATCTCTTCATTGATTGCACCTAAAATGCTTTGGATGCGGGGTTCTAAGTGCTGTCGGAGCTGTTCGCGTAATTTGGGACTGTCTTTAGTCTTGGCAGTAATTCTGGCAATTCCCAGGGATAGCTCAGCTTCTGCCGACAGATCGATCGGCGTCTGCATGAAGCTTTTGATTTCGTTGAACAAGTTGTTAAAGTACCGAGGGCGCAGCTGAATGTTAATGTCTTCTAAGCTTTCACTCACTGACCGAGCGATACTGAGCAAAATGTCGCTGATATCAACATCTGCCATGTCCAAGTCGTGGCTGGACTCAAAATAGACCACATGAAAGCCCTGATTCTCCAAGTAGTCTTTGAGCCGCAACAGTTCTGTAGACTTGCCACAGCCGATATGTCCGGTAAACAGTTGACAAGTGGGTTCATCCGGGGAAAGACGGGTAATCGTTCGTCCCAATGCTTCGATAATTTTGCCGCCCCGGACAGCAGAAAAATCGATATAGTATTGACGATCCTCAGGATTCCCTGCAACAAGGGTTTTGCTAGGGTTACAAGCTTTGAAAAATTTCGGTAGATGCAGTTTCATTTCTTTACTCTACAAGTGCCCTTCCTTAGTTACCAAGCACTCTCGCTCCTGTGATGGTAGCGATCGCCCTGTACTTGGCTCGAAAGAAAACTATATGAAGTATGAAGTATGAAGGGTGAAGTATGAAGTATGAAGGATGAAGTAAAGGATGAATAGGGTTGGTTATTTTCTCCGCCGATCCCCTGCTCCCCCGCTCCCCCGCTCCCCTGCTCACCTGATCCCCATCCTTTAGCTCACCGACTTAGCACTCACCGACTCGAAATAATTGCAGCGACTTGATCAGCGAGTGGTTAAATAAAAAAAGTATTTTTCGTTCTTGCAAGTAAAATTGCCAAGGATAGCCCCCCCACATTAGTTCACCTCCAGGCGGATTGAGAGGTAGTAGATGACCGGAATTGCTTCAGTTTCCCCCACCCAATTAACAACTCGGCGCAAACAGCTACAACGCGCTCGTAGAGCGAAGTTCTTTCAGGCAGCTTTTCGCTCCTTCGTCGGAGTCGGAATAGCAGGCGGCTTAATTTGGGTAATTACGCTACCCGAGTGGGTCATTCAAGACGGTCAACAAGTTGTAATTGAGGGCAATCAGTTTCTTTCATCCCAAAGCATTCGCTCGATGCTGGCATTGTCCTACCCAAAGTCATTGCTACGCGTACAACCTCAAGCGATCGCCCAACAGCTAGAGAAGCAAGCCCCCATCTTTGAGGCAACTGTTACCCGCAAACTTGCTCCTCCAGGATTGATGATTCAAGTCACAGAGCGCCAACCTGTAGCGATCGCCTTAGCGGGTAGTCAAAACTCCCAGACAGCTAACGAAACCGACGCCCCTGGTTTTTTAGATGAACAAGGGGTGTGGATGCCTCAAAGCAGCTACACCTCAGTCCAGAAAACCTTTACAATGCCGACACTGACAGTGATTGGAATGAAGCCCCAAGACCGTGTCTACTGGTCAGAACTTTATCAGGCAGTTAGCCGCTCTCCTGTCAAGATTTTTGAGATTGATTGGCAAAATCCCGCCAATTTAGTCCTAAAAACAGAATTAGGAAAAGTGCATTTTGGCCCCTATGATGCTCAGTTTCCAGAGCAGCTAAGTGCCTTAGATCGCATGCGAGAATTGCCCACCCACGTACAGCCCGGTCAAATCGCTTATATTGACCTCAAAAACCCTGAAACACCATCTATCCAAATGATCGAAGTCAACAATACACCCCCGTAATATTCTTCGGCAAATCGCTAATAGTGACCCTTGACTATTAGCTGTTTTAATAAACCTCAATGCGCCGTATGATACATTCGTTGGTTTTTCCATTGACTTACTCTATAGTTGGCTTAGATCACCATGTAGTTAGCTTAGTTGGCTGAGATCGCTACTTTGAAACTCAAAAATTGTTTAGCAATCCTTCCTGAGTGCAATGACGCTTAATAGTAAACTAGAGATTGACCATCAAAACTCTTACCCAACCGGAAATGCCGATATTTCAGGCGGCATTGAAAACAACTATCCTTTTGGTAACTCTGGGTTACATTCAAGCCAAGGCAACGATTTTAAGAAAATGCCTAGGGAAGATTCCAGGACTGACAATATAGTTCCAAGTAGCATTGCCAAGATAAAAGTCATTGGTGTTGGCGGCGGTGGCGGCAATGCCGTTAACCGGATGATTGCCAGTGAAGTGACTGGTGTAGAATTTTGGTCAATCAATACAGACGCCCAAGCCCTCGCCCAAACCTCTTCCTTAAAGCGCTTGCAGATTGGGCAAAAACTGACAAGAGGACTGGGTGCAGGTGGTAACCCAGCCATTGGGCAAAAAGCAGCGGAAGAATCCCGTGACGAAATTGCCCAAGCGATAGAAAACACTGACTTAGTATTCATTACTGCTGGGATGGGTGGCGGCACAGGTACAGGTGCTGCCCCCATTGTTGCGGAAGTAGCAAAAGAAATGGGTTCCCTAACGGTGGGGGTTGTGACTCGTCCTTTCACCTTTGAAGGACGCCGTCGCACCTCTCAAGCCGAAGAAGGCATTGCTGCCTTACAAAGCCGAGTCGATACCCTGATTGTGATCCCCAACGATCAACTTTTGTCGGTTATTTCCGAACAAACTCCGGTGCAAGAAGCCTTCCGCGTCGCAGATGATATCTTGCGTCAGGGTGTGCAAGGAATTTCCGATATCATTACAATTCCTGGTTTGGTCAACGTTGACTTTGCTGATGTCCGTGCTGTGATGGCAGATGCCGGATCAGCCTTGATGGGAATTGGGATCGGTTCAGGGAAATCACGGGCAAGAGAAGCGGCAGTCGCGGCAATTTCTTCTCCCCTACTCGAATCGTCTATCGAAGGTGCAAGAGGCGTTGTCCTCAATATCACTGGTGGCATCGATCTGACTCTCCACGAAGTCAATGCTGCCGCCGAGACGGTTTACGAAGTCGTCGATCCAAACGCCAATATTATTTTTGGTGCCGTGATTGATGAAAGCCTCCAGGGTGAAATCAGAATTACCGTCATCGCTACAGGCTTTACTGGAGAAGTGCAATCTCCTCCTCCTAAACGAGTGGCTGCAATACCGAAGCAATCACCTGTGGCTCCTCCTCCTACCGCTCAACCCAAAAACCAAACGGGATTGGATATTCCGGAATTTCTCCAACGACGTCGCACCCCTAGAAACTAGTTAGTGATGGGTGTCGGAGATCGGGTGTTGGGGAATGGGGAGAGAAAAACTAATGACTGTCTTCGCCATTAGCCATGAACAAATCTCAACTCACCAACTCAGTCAGGGGAAGGCAATACCCTGCCCCTAATAATCAGGACTCAGAACCCAGGCTGACTGAAATTCCAGTTGCCTTAACGATCGCGGGTTCAGATAGTGGCGGAGGGGCAGGGATTCAGGCTGATTTACGTACCTTCTCCTTTCACTGTGTCCATGGCACCAGCGCTTTGACTTGCGTGACGGCGCAAAATACTCAGGGGGTTACGAGGGTAGATGCCCTGCCTGTCGCTGCGGTGGTTGCCCAAATTGAGGCAGTCGTCCAAGATATCGGCGTGCAGGCAACGAAAACGGGGATGTTGCTGAATCAGGAAATTATTGAAGCCGTTGCCGCCCAAGTTGAGGCGTTAAAACTTCCAAACTTGGTAGTCGATCCGGTGATGGTTTCCCGCACAGGTGCCCAACTCATTGATAATGAGGCGGTGGCATCGTTGCGGGATGTTTTGATCCCCAAAGCCCTAATCGTGACGCCCAATCGCTACGAAGCCCAAATCCTGAGCGGTCTGCAAATTCATACCCTGGATGATATGCGGGCGGCGGCACAGCGCATTTACCAGTTGGGGGCACCAATTGTATTGGTGAAAGGGGGAGGGATGATGGGTAGCCTCCGGGGGGTAGATGTTTTGTTTGATGGCAAAAAGCTAGAAACTCTAACAACTACTCTGGTAGAGACTCAGAATAATCACGGTACTGGCTGTACCCTCAGTAGTGCGATCGCGGCAAATCTCGCCTTAGGAAAAGAGCCACTAACCGCTGTGCGGCTTGCCAAGGACTACGTGACAACCGCTTTGCAGTATGCTTTGGACATTGGTGAGGGGTCTGGGCCTGTGGGACACTTTTTCCCCCTGATGCAAGCTTGAAGAGGAAACACTAGCTGTTTTTCCTAGTGAAGAGAAGAACCCTTCCTCTCCTAGGGAGTGCATAAGACCGCATCTTCTTCCCTAGCCCTGATTTGCTGAGAACGGAAATTTTATCAAAAAAGTGCTGCGCTTGGCTTCCAAAATCCACTATCCTTGCTTTACAGAAGTTTTGCTATAGCTATGACCTCGAAGCCCCGTATTGATCCTGCCATGCAAAATTCCATTAGCGACGACCGCTCCACTCCCCCCACACCATCCACCGCCTACTGCCCCTCGGTGCCGATTTCTGTCTATCGGGAACTCTCGGCCGAGTTGCAATCTGCCCAAGCGAGGCTCGACTCTCTGAGCGTCCAAAATCAGCAGTTAGCCAAGCAAAATCAGCAACTGCGACAAGAAGTTCAAAAAGTTATTCAATCTGCCCAACATCTACAGCAAGTCGTTGATTACTTGCCACAAGGGGTTCGCTTGGAAGTACCTCAGCCGAATCCAGAACCACTGAACAAGCCCCGCCCCATGACAGCCGCGAAGCCACCTCAACCGGTTGCTCATGTCCCGGTGATTGAAGAAGTCGCACCACCATCTCCCCCTCGCCAGCTTGAAGCTCCTGCCCCTATCCATCCTGAGAAAAAGCAAAAGCGGATCATTGAACAGGAAAGCCGTCCTCGCCGCGTTCCTTCAGCGGAGCGTTCCACCGATGTCAGCGGCTGGTTGTTGGTTGTGGCAATCTTTCTGATTGTCGCGACAGCCTTTGGTACAGGCTTTGTAATTGTGCGTCCCTTGTTGAATAACAGCAATCGGTAGTCGGTAATTACACTTCACATTTTTGGGTTAGCGTTCTAGAAACTGGTGGAAATTGCTTGAACGGGGCAAGTGGGGATGCACTGTTCACAGACAATGCAACGCGATCGCGCGAAGTTGAGCCGAAAGGTTTCCGGATCGAGGCTCAAGGCTTCTGTGGGGCAAACACCAGTACATAAGCCACAATCCACGCAAGTTTCTTCATCAATCGCAATTTCGCGGCTGATTAGGGAGACATGGATATCTTGCGATCGCATCCACTCGACTGCCGCGTCTACCTGATCGATATCACCCAGTAATTCCACCACCAGCTTGCCCACCTGATTCGGTGCTACCTGAGCGCGGATGATGTTAGCAGCGACATTAAAGTCCTTTGCCAGTCGATAGGTGACTGGCATATGTACCGTTCGCTTGGGAAAAGTCAGCGTTACCCGTTTTTTCATGAGCTTGTTAGAGTGTTTTTGTGAACATTAATTAACAATAAAGTTGGTTTAACATGGCGACGAAATCCCCTGACTCGGCACCAACCACTCCCCAAAAATCGGAAGTGTCTGGGGGCACCCGCGTCAGAAATTTCTTGATTGCACTGGTAGCGATCGCGTTAAGCGTTGCCCTATTCCTCGGCTTAAAAACCCTGACTCCTGAAGCCACTCTCGCCGTCCAGGCCGAGCAATCTACTCCCTTAGAAGTTGCCCTCAGCAACGACAAACCGACGTTGATGGAGTTTTATGCCGATTGGTGTACGAGCTGCCAAGCGATGGCAAAAGACTTGGGCGAACTCAAACAGCAGTATGGAGATTCGCTCAATTTTGTCATGCTCAACGTAGACAACACCAAATGGCTGCCAGAAATTTTGAACTACCGTGTTGATGGCATCCCCCACTTTGCCTTTCTCAATCGTGACGGAAAAGCGATCGCCCAAGCTATCGGAGAACAACCCCGTCCCGTTCTTCAAGCTAACCTAGACGCCCTCGTTGCCGAATTACCTCTCCCTTATACCCAGGGAACCGGGGTGGTGTCCAACTTCAAAGCCCCCGTCACCACCCCAAAAACAGCCAACGACGACCCCCGCCTCCATGGCGCTCAGGTTAAACAATAGGTATAGGGGCACGGCATACCGTGTCCTTACGTTTCGTCGATTTTCTTCCTGGGATTAATTTAGGGGGATGCGATCGCTTCCAAAAAACAGTAGAGAAGCTTGCAGAAAAAACTCCCTTTTTCTACAAGTGGAAGAAAAGTATTGCAAATATAATCAAACAAATATTGCAAGCTTCCACAAACCCGCGATATTTTCCCATAATTAGAAGTAGATTCAGATTAAAGATTGCTACATCTCACTTCCAACTATCACGTAGGGATAAAAGGAGAGCAAGATTATGGGTATTTACAATCTGTTTGACAGCATGGTTCAGTATATTTCTGAAGCCGTTGCACGTATTTTTGGGCCTAGTGATGATGCCTATCCTGTCATTGGCGTACAACCCTTTGACGGCGATCCTTTCTATGAAAGCAATAATTCAGATTGGTAGTAATTAACAAAAGTATTTTGGTAGTTGTTCCTAGGCTGCTCGCGAGCAACGGTGGGAAGTTGTACTCTTCCTACCGGATTTTGCTTGATAGATAGGCGGGAATAAATTAAACGATGGGGAGTGATATAAAACCTTCTAAGTTGCTTCGCAGCAAGGGCTGAGGCCTTCGTTCTCAACTTTTAATGATTTACTTTGTCCTACTTCCTACTTCCTTGTCCGCTTGTTGAGATCGGGTTTTTAGTTATTACCAATATAAAGCCCTGACTCTATTAAGAGCCAGAGCTTGTTTAATATAATCAGTTTTACAGACAGATGTGAAACGTCTACCACCTAAGGGCGCTCTGATAGAGAGTTTAGTCTCCTTTTGGTGGTAATAAGGTGAAGGAAGCGACAAAAACTTCATCCCGCTCTACTATCTGCTTCTTATATGCACTGTTCTCACATCTAAGGTCGCTCTGTGTTGATGTGTAACAAGGAACCACTGTGGTGTAAATTCCCTTCAGTGCGTCTCTATACTTACCTAAGGTTAGCGATCGCCCTGTCTGCTCCCCATCACTCTAGGGTAATAAAGGTTGGAAATTTCAATCTATCTACAGTAATAAAGCCAATTCAACTTCACTGAGTTTTTGGATAAAGTCTAAGATTTATTTTTGAGGAGATAGAAATCGCGGCGGGGAATAGTAAAATCCTGGTGCCAACTACTGCAAGGGGAAAAGTTGATTTAAGAAAAACCCTATTGCTGCACTACCGATGGGAACGGTGAGATTGTCAATGCCTAATATAGAGAAGGCTTCTAAGGCTGTGGCGCAAGCAGCGATCGCGACGGGTAGAAGCCAAGTTTGCCAGACGTTACCTTGCACGGCGAGCCAGATCGAGCTACTGACGATATAGCTGCTGACAAACATTGCTAGTGAGCCTTCTAAGCTTTTTTGAATTCCCCAGACTTTGTAGTGATGTTTGCCAAAGCGCTGTCCAATTAGTGCGGCGAGTCCATCTCCCCACGTCATCACCAAAATGCCAAGGGCGGCGTACTCATATTGTCGTTGCGACCAAAACCAAGCGGTGAGAACACCAATGCTAACGGCGTAGAAGAATGTACCTAGGCTTTTGCGTCCAACGCTGTTGATGCCGGGTAAAAATGGGATGAAGAAAGATAAAAGCGCGATCGCACTCGCTACGATCGAAGCAGCAATACAGACCCAAGTCGGTATCTGTAGCCACCAAGCCAGCAAAATAATATTGCCTGTGCCGATATGCACGACCTTCCGTACCGTCTCCGAACCCGTGGAGGTAAAGCGATTTAGTCCTTCCGCAAATAAGACGAGGACACCTAAACAAACTCCCACTAGACCAATGTGGAGCCAGAAATTGGGATAAACAGCGAACCAAGCCACAGAACCGCTCAAAGTATTGTTTAAACCGCACGCTAGAGTCTGCTATTACCACTCTATTCGATTTGAGTCACACAAGACAGAATGAAAAGGTTGCTTATTTGGTTAATTCGGGGCTATCGGATGCTTCTTTCTCCCCTATTCCCGCCATCTTGTCGTTTTTCCCCTACCTGTTCTACCTATGCTCTCGAAGCGGTAGAGCGATTTGGTGCTTGGCGTGGTAGTTGGCTAGCCATTCGGCGCATCTTACGCTGTCACCCCTTCCATCCCGGCGGTTACGATCCTGTACCTCCAAAGGAAAGCGTTTCAATCCCTGATAGGGATTAGTGATTTTTGAAACGGGATAATCTGCAAGCCCTGGCGGCTGAGAACTGCGAATCACGATTTCAATCCCTGATAGGGATTAGTGATTTTTGAAACTAGAAATCGAGCTGCACTGGCTCAGAGAAGGGCTGTTTCAATCCCTGATAGGGATTAGTGATTTTTGAAACCTGAGACGAAGTTGTCTACTATCGTCTATCATTTTGTTTCAATCCCTGATAGGGATTAGTGATTTTTGAAACTTGAAACCCGTAATTCTAGGGCAGGAACTTTACCGCCCCGTTTCAATCCCTGATAGGGATTAGTGGTTTTTGAAACCCTCCCGCGCAAAGTGTAGAAATTGGGCTTTAATTTCTTGTTTCAATCCCTGATAGGGATTAGTGGTTTTTGAAACTCAGGCATGCTTGATTACTTACTCCTTTAGGAATAGTTTCAATCCCTGATAGGGATTAGTGGTTTTTGAAACGATGGAAGACGGCTTTGAATCCCTGATCCAGCGGGTTTCAATCCCTGATAGGGATTAGTGGTTTTTGAAACCTCCAGATCACCGCGCCCCACCACCTCCACCGTTGTTTCAATCCCTGATAGGGATTAGTGGTTTTTGAAACTCGCTGCCATCAAACCAAAGTTCTTCGCAATCGAAGTTTCAATCCCTGATAGGGATTAGTGGTTTTTGAAACGATTCTAGATGTAAGAGCCTACCTAAACGAAATTGTTTCAATCCCTGATAGGGATTAGTGGTTTTTGAAACTCATGCCCAACCAAACCCCAACCATCGAAAACGGGTTTCAATCCCTGATAGGGATTAGTGGTTTTTGAAACTTCCAGCGCGTCACCTATGCGCGGTTCGCCGATCGAGTTTCAATCCCTGATAGGGATTAGTGGTTTTTGAAACGGCGAGGGATATTCAGCGGCACGGGCATCAGTTTAAGGTTTCAATCCCTGATAGGGATTAGTGGTTTTTGAAACCAAAATCGTCGAGCGCTGGGAAAAGAAGCTAAACCCAGTTTCAATCCCTGATAGGGATTAGTGGTTTTTGAAACTCTAGACCATCATCTACCACTAACTACCATGTATGTTTCAATCCCTGATAGGGATTAGTGGTTTTTGAAACCACGACAGAACGAATCTCTAACACAGTCAGCGACTAATGGTTTCAATCCCTGATAGGGATTAGTGGTTTTTGAAACGCTAAATGCTACGAATGAATGCCTTGATTTCCGGGTCTGTTTCAATCCCTGATAGGGATTAGTGGTTTTTGAAACGTTGGGTAATTGTCATTATATGGCTCTCCTTTGCCTGTTTCAATCCCTGATAGGGATTAGTGGTTTTTGAAACCTGGATGGTGCCGAAAATCGACAATAGCGATCGCTCGTTTCAATCCCTGATAGGGATTAGTGGTTTTTGAAACTAATTGAAGCTTCCTTAATGTATTTTCGTGCATTGTTTCAATCCCTGATAGGGATTAGTGGTTTTTGAAACCGTAGATTTTGCCCGTTGGTGCTTTGTGGATTGCGTACATCAGTTTCAATCCCTGATAGGGATTAGTGGTTTTTGAAACCTTACAGACAAGGCATCACAGCGGTTGTCAAAGTTGTTTCAATCCCTGATAGGGATTAGTGGTTTTTGAAACGATAGAAAAAGAGCGTCACCTGAGGGCGATAAGTGTTTCAATCCCTGATAGGGATTAGTGGTTTTTGAAACCATCTGCCCAGCTCGGTAAAGCCCAGTTGAATCTTGGTTTCAATCCCTGATAGGGATTAGTGGTTTTTGAAACAGGTATTCGCTCATGAAACAAAATCTCCTACAAAGTTTCAATCCCTGATAGGGATTAGTGGTTTTTGAAACAAAGACTGAGATACACGAAGCCGCTCTAGCTCAGTTTCAATCCCTGATAGGGATTAGTGGTTTTTGAAACTTGTCGATTTGAATTTCGCTGAGGGCGGTGAATTGCAGTTTCAATCCCTGATAGGGATTAGTGGTTTTTGAAACTTTTGTTTTCTTCATTTGGTATACTCCTATACAAGTTTCAATCCCTGATAGGGATTAGTGGTTTTTGAAACCGGATGAATGAAGTCTTCGGCGTCATTGACAACCGTTTCAATCCCTGATAGGGATTAGTGGTTTTTGAAACGGAAAAAGAGATCCTAGAGCTGCACTGCAAAAATGGCGTTTCAATCCCTGATAGGGATTAGTGGTTTTTGAAACTTGGCGCGATGGGAGCGCGTCTGGCTATCAAGTTTCAATCCCTGATAGGGATTAGTGGTTTTTGAAACTCGGTGATTGTGGAAACTATGGTGACTTGTTCACGTTTCAATCCCTGATAGGGATTAGTGGTTTTTGAAACGCGATCGCACTTAATCAATACTCTGCAATCTCATTCTGTTTCAATCCCTGATAGGGATTAGTGGTTTTTGAAACAGCGGTTCTCTTAAAGAGAAAAAGTATTACGCTATGTTTCAATCCCTGATAGGGATTAGTGGTTTTTGAAACTTTGACTAGCTCGAAGTCCAGCTTTTGGGCTGCCTGTTTCAATCCCTGATAGGGATTAGTGGTTTTTGAAACTTCCGGCTTGATTTTTGCGATTCATAAAGCCCCGTTTCAATCCCTGATAGGGATTAGTGGTTTTTGAAACTTGCCCAAATAGGCGATCACTTACTCAAGGCATGTTTCAATCCCTGATAGGGATTAGTGGTTTTTGAAACCGACAAACCCGACAGCGGGAATGTGCGGTGGGTGGTTTCAATCCCTGATAGGGATTAGTGGTTTTTGAAACAAACTCTGAACAAATAGATATCAGCAGCAGTTAAAAGTTTCAATCCCTGATAGGGATTAGTGGTTTTTGAAACGTCGGATTTAGCACGGGTAATTATAGGAAGTTCAGTTTCAATCCCTGATAGGGATTAGTGGTTTTTGAAACCGAGAGAGACTTTCTACTTCAATACGACCAATTCATCGTTTCAATCCCTGATAGGGATTAGTGGTTTTTGAAACGAGAGTTTTGCTCTTTCGCTGCTCAGTCAAACTGTTTCAATCCCTGATAGGGATTAGTGGTTTTTGAAACTTGCTAGAGGTGTCCAGAAATGCGATCGCCCCTGTGTTTCAATCCCTGATAGGGATTAGTGGTTTTTGAAACTCAGCAGTGATTTCTTGCATAAAATCCTTAATTAATGTTTCAATCCCTGATAGGGATTAGTGGTTTTTGAAACAGGTTTTTCGAGTAATCATCATTGCGGGAATCAAGTTTCAATCCCTGATAGGGATTAGTGGTTTTTGAAACCAATAATCCTCAATTCCTCTTTAACCGTCAGGTAGTTTCAATCCCTGATAGGGATTAGTGGTTTTTGAAACGCGCGGCGCTCTACCCGGACAACTAAGCCCTCTCGTTTCAATCCCTGATAGGGATTAGTGGTTTTTGAAACATCGATTTGTTGCTTTTGGTCTGCTGCGATTCGCTGTTTCAATCCCTGATAGGGATTAGTGGTTTTTGAAACACGAAATGGTTGTGAGCTATCGGCTGAGTCAAGTCGGTTTCAATCCCTGATAGGGATTAGTGGTTTTTGAAACTTGGCTTTTCTGCCCCTGCCTATGCTCGGATAGAGCCTCAAGGTTTCAATCCCTGATAGGGATTAGTGGTTTTTGAAACTTTTGAGCCTACTAATCCAAATAGAGCCGTCTGTATAGTTGTTTCAATCCCTGATAGGGATTAGTGGTTTTTGAAACTTGCCTTCTGTCGGTAGGATATTAGCGTGGTGAGTTTCAATCCCTGATAGGGATTAGTGGTTTTTGAAACTTCACTCAAAAGATCCCGCTCGGTGCTGGTGGCGGTTTCAATCCCTGATAGGGATTAGTGGTTTTTGAAACCGAAGAGATAGGTTCTGGGAGATCTATTTCCCCGTTTCAATCCCTGATAGGGATTAGTGGTTTTTGAAACTATTGAGGCTCCCTACATCGAGACTCGCCGTAAGGTGGCACAAGTTTCAATCCCTGATAGGGATTAGTGGTTTTTGAAACAGCATGGCGGCTGGTGGTGTAATGGCGTTGATGTGTTTCAATCCCTGATAGGGATTAGTGGTTTTTGAAACATAGAAACTCTCCAGAAGCTCGTCGGAGGACAGTTCCCAAGTTTCAATCCCTGATAGGGATTAGTGGTTTTTGAAACAGTTAATGGTGCTGATTTAGCTAATACTGCTTTTATAGTTTCAATCCCTGATAGGGATTAGTGGTTTTTGAAACTGCGGCAACCTGGAAAGTAGACAGTATTTAGTTTTCAAGGTGCTGTTGCGCGGATTAGATAATAGCATATCATTTCAGACTATAAATTGGGAATAGGAGTAGAGATGATTTTGCCTCAAAGCTAGCTGTAGTAAGCTTTCTGGAAATTGCGCGGATCGATAAATTGAGTAAAACTCTCAAACCCTTGCTAGGTAAAGCTTCTTGCCGCAAAACTCACCCAAGCCTCAAAAACACCTACCTCTCCGCGCTATGGGGATGAAAATACATGAAACCTTATCAGCAGATTCCCATTGTAGAATGCGGAGAACCCCTGACATCGATTCCCTTAGAACAGTTTGCCGTTGAGTCGCCCCATCCCTACGAAAAGTTGGGTGCGCCTTATGGCAAGGCTTCTCCCTACTATCTCCGTCAGAGTGTCCTCAAAGCGCTGATCAATGCCCAAGCCGACTTGCAACATCAGCATCCCGGCTGGCGCATTCAGATTTTTGATGCCTATCGCCCCGTGGCGGTGCAACAATTCATGGTGGATTACACCTTTACGGAAGTTTTGCAGGCAAAAGGACTAAGCCTTGCAGAATCAGAACAGCAGCAGCTTGCCCTTTGGGAGGAAGTCTATCAATTTTGGGCAGTTCCCAGCTCTAACCCTGCCACACCACCGCCTCACAGCACGGGGGCGGCTGTCGATGTCACCCTGGTAGATGCCACAGGTAAAGCAGTGGATATGGGTTCAGCTATTGATGAAATATCAGCGCGATCGCATCCCAATTACTACACCAACCAACCCAACCAGCCTTATCATACTCATCGCCAAATCTTGCACAATGTCATGCACAGCGCCGGATTTCTGCGTCATCCCAACGAGTGGTGGCACTTCTCCCTAGGCGATCAACTGTGGGCGTGGCAACATAACCAAATAAACCCAGAACAGTCTGTCACCGCTCGTTACGGCGCAGTGGAATGAAGTTGATCAGATGGATGGGGAGCAGGGGAGCGGGGGAGCTGGGGTGCAGGGGAGCTGGAGAGCTGGGGAGCTGGGGAGCGGGGGAGCGGGGGAGCAAGGGGATAACTACACTTCATACTTCATACTTCACACTTCACCCTTCATACTTCATACTTCATCCTTCACACTTCACCCTTCATACTTCACCAAGCGCCTCCGGCAACGGCTTCGCCGAACATACTTTCTTCCCAACTCAGGACTCAGGACTCAGGACTCAGGACTTAGAAAGACTCAGAGCTAATCTCAGATATCCTAAACAAAGAAGTTTTATAGTTGTCCATTTATGCCTGTATTTGTTTTGTTATTTAATGCCCGCACAGAAAACGAAGGCATCCATTCGATTCAGATTGGCGATCGCAACAAGGTATTGATGTTTCAGTCAGAAGACGACGCCCTGCGCTTTGCTTTGATGTTAGAAGCACAAGATTTCCCGGAAGCTACGGTTGAAGCATTTGAGGCGGAGGAAATTGAAGAATTCTGTAGTGGTGCAGGCTACGACGCGGAGCTAATTGAGGAAGGAATGCTGGCAATGCCTCCAGAAACTAATCTGGAAAAGACGGACTGGAAAATCGAACAAGACTCAGACGAGGACGATTTAGATTTAGATGATCCGGTCACTAAACCAGAAATCTCCGATCTCGATCGCATTCGCCGCCAGCTAGAAGGACTGCTATGACGAACTTAGAGGAACGCGGACATCTGCTTACCGAACAGGCTAACCCCAATAGCCAGAACCTCGACCAACTTACCTCCCTGGAGTTGGTGAAGTTATTTAATCAAGAAGATGCCGAAACGATTAATGCGATCGCATCTGCCCAAACCCAACTGGCTCAAGCCATTGACCGCGCCGCCTACTTCCTGCGTCAGGGAGGGCGTTTGTTTTACATCGGAGCAGGCACGAGTGGGCGCTTAGGCGTGTTAGACGCGGCGGAATGTCCCCCCACCTTCTGCACCCCCCCAGAACTGGTACAGGGGATTATCGCTGGGGGAGCAGGGGCATTAGTGCGGAGTTCGGAAGACTTGGAAGACCGTTCCGAAGATGGAGCAGAAGCGATCGCCCATCGTCATATTACCGAGCTGGATGTCGTCATCGGCATCACGGCTGGGGGAACGACGCCCTTTGTCCACGGTGCCCTACAAGCCGCCAAACAGCGAGGAGCCACGACAATTTTGATTGCCTGTGTCCCTTCCGAGCAAGTCAGCATCGATGCCGACCTCGATATTCGCCTACTGGTGGGGCCAGAAATCCTCGCTGGCTCTACCCGGCTCAAAGCGGGAACGGTTACCAAAATGGCACTAAATATCATCTCAACAGGCGTAATGGTGCAGTTGGGCAAAGTCTACGGCAACCGTATGGTCGATGTCGCCGTGACCAATAAAAAACTCCATGACCGCGCCCTGCGGATTCTGCAAGACCTCACCAATTTAAGCCGAGAAGAAGCTGGCTACTTGCTAGAGCGTAGCGGACGACAGGTAAAGCTGGCATTGATCATGCACATGCTCGGTGTGGAAAAAGCAGCAGGCGAACAGCTTCTCACCCAACATCAGGGCAACCTCAGAGCCGCTGTCAATAGCACCTCTGCCCTCAATCATTAGAACCCTTGACTCAACAAGAGTGCCGACTTCGTTAGATTAGATCTAATCAACTCAACAAAGGTTAGGGGAATCTTACGTTATATACACCGTGGTATAAGCCTGAGCATTCCCAACGCCCGCAGGCGTCATTCGATGCCAAGGCGGAGGGTTTTGTATAAATTCTGTTTTAGAAGCGAGGGGAGCAACGAATGTTTACTGGATCAGAAACCACTGCAACAGTTTTAATTGTCCTGCTAGCGGCGGGCATTCTGGGTTGGGGTTTTAACCGCGCCCGGACGTATGGAAAGCTAGGAATTTTAGCCTGGTTGCAATCGGTTGTACTGATGACCCCCTGGCTGTTGTTCTTTGGCTTATTTGCCGCTGGGCTTTATATCAACCTTGTCGGTATCTTGTTCTTGCTGGTGGTTTCAGCGGGTTTGTACATCTACTTAGGACAGCGCTTGCGAGCTGAAGGTAATGATGTGCTATTGCGGGAGAAAGCCGCCAAGATGCTGCAAGCAAGAGAGTCAAACGGTGCTGAAATGCCAGCCGAAAAAGACTCATTACAAGAGGAGTCACCTGAAACACTCATCAGCCTCCCAACTTTAGAGATTGTGCCAATTCCTGATGAAGACTTAAAAGCGATTCAGGGAATTTTCGGCATTGATACCTTTTTTGCCACCGAAACAATTCCCTACCAGGAAGGGGCAATCTTCAAAGGTAATATGCGGGGAGATCCGAGTCAGATTCATCAGCGTCTATCTGAAAGTTTGCAGGAAAAATTAGGCGATCGCTACCGCTTATTTTTAGTCGAAAGCCCGGAAGGTAGACCCGTCGTCATCGTGCTTCCCAGCAGCAATGACCCGCAACCTTCCACCCTGACGCAAAAAGGTCTCGCCTTTGTCCTCTTTCTCGCCACTGTTGCCACCACCTTAGAAGCCGGGGGCTTACTACAAGGCTTTGACTTTTTCAGTAGCCCGGAACGCTATCGAGACGCCCTCCCCATCGCGGCTGGCATTTGGATTATTTTAATTGCCCATGAAATTGGTCATTTGGTACTCGCACAGCGTCACAACATCCGGCTCAGTCTGCCTTATTTCATTCCCAGTTGGCAAATTGCCTCTTTTGGGGCGCTGACTCGCTTTGAGTCTTTGTTACCCAATCGCTCGGTGCTATTTGATATCTCCCTAGCCGGGCCAGCCCTAGGGGGAATTGTCTCCTTGCTGATGCTCGTGGTAGGCTTGCTGTTCTCACACACGGGCAGTATTTTTCAAGTCCCCACGGAGTTTTTTCAAGGGTCGATTTTGGTGGGAACCCTCGCCAAAGTCGTCCTCGGTTCTGCCTTGGAAACTCCTCTGGTTGATGTCCATCCGCTGGCGATTATCGGTTGGATTGGTTTAGTCATCAACGCCCTGAATTTAATGCCAGCAGGACAACTAGACGGAGGGCGGATTATTCAAGCCATCTACGGACGCAAAACTGCCCGACGTGCTACCATTGCCACCCTGATTGTGTTGGCAATTGTCGCCTTGGTCAATCCGGCTAATCCCATCATTCTGTATTGGGCGATCGTGATTTTATTCTTACAGCGTGGCTTAGAGCGCCCCAGCCTGAATGAAATTACCGAACCTGATGACGCCAGAGCTGCTTTAGGACTTTTGGCACTTTTCTTGATGGTCGCCACCTTAATTCCCCTCACTCCTGGATTAGCAGGCAGATTAGGAATCGGCGGTTAGAGCATGGGTTCACCATTGAATAAAACTAGTAATTGCTAGCACTTTAAACCCCTGAATTTTCTAAAAGTTCGGGGGTTTCGTCTTCACAAGTGATTTAGAGAATCTAAAGGTTTATTGATAAAAATGCCAGCTCCAAATATGATTTTTAGCGAAATAAATGAGGGTAAATCTGTCGCCAAGCCAGCACACCAAAACTAGCCACCAAAACTATTAACCAGATCAACTCCAAAAACCAAAACGGCGGTAGACCTAAAGGCCAACGTAACAAATCAATCAACGATGCTAGGGGTAAAGCTGTTGCCACAGTTCTCAAAAAAGGTGGCAGTGTATCGCGGGGAAAATAGGTGCCGCAGAGGGTAAACATGGGAACGACAACTAGGAAAACTGGCACATTTATCTGGTCAATGGTGCGAACTGTTCCTGCTGTAAACAACCCGCCTGCGCCGAATAACATGCTGCCTAAAATAATCAACGGCATTGATAGCAAAAGCGCCACGGGAGAATAAAGCCCCCACGCCACCGCCAGTAACCCCGTTAGGGTGCCAGCGAGGGTTCCCTTGGTTGTTGCCCACAACCAATCGCCCAGAAACACTTCGGTAAAACTCAACGGAGCCGTTAATAAAGCTTGCCAAGTTTTTTGAAAACTTAAGCGAATAAAACTGCTATACGCTCCTTCAAAAAAGGATTGGAAAAGTACCCCAACGCCAATCATTCCAGGAGCAATGAAATTGAGATAGGGAATCGCTTGACCTTGATAAGAAACTTCCCCAATCAACGGCGTTAAGCCATACCCAAAAGCAATCAGATAAATCAGGGGTTCAGACAAAGGGGGCAAACTATTAACCAGCCAGGTTTTTTGATACACCTTGGCGTGACGATGCCAGACTGAGTAGACGCCCCAAGGGGTGACGGGAAAACCTTTCATACTCACTATGTTTTTTGCCTTCCTATTCCAATGGTGTTCCAGTCAATCGCAAAAATACATCTTCTAAATTTGTGCGACGGCGTGTTAGACGGTAGGGTTCAGCCGCATTCAGTTGTTCCCATAGGGCTTGAGGATTGTCTGAGGGTAAGCCAATTAGGTGGCTGTTACCGAAGGGGCGATACCAGGTTTGGTAATGCTGCGCTAGCTGTTGCAGGGTTTGTTCTGCAATACCCTCCACTTCTACGGCTTCTGCGCCGACAGTTCGCTCAATCATTTCATCGGGAGTGCCTTGGTCAATCATCTTTCCCTGCTGGAGTAAGATGAGGCGATCGCATAATCGTTGCGCTTCATCCATATAATGTGTCGTCAACAAGACTCCACTACCGTTGTGTTTTAACTGACTCACCAGCCGCCAAAAATCCTGCCGCGCATCGGGGTCAAGTCCTGTAGTTGGCTCATCCAAAAACACAACTTGCGGGTTGTTGATCATTGCCCGTGCTAACACCAGCCGCCGCTTCATGCCGCCAGAAAGCTCATCAACGAGGTTGCTGCCAAAATCTTGCAGCCCTACGTCTGCCAGTAATTCCCCCGCTCGTTTGCGTGCGGCTTTACCTGTAATCCGGTAGTGATGGGCAAAGTGAACTAAGTTCTCAAACACCGTAAAGTCAGGGTCAAGATTGTCCTCTTGAGTCACAATTCCCATGGAAAATCGTGCCTGTCGCCCTTGGGTTTGCACCTGGTAATTCCCCAGTTGCACAAAGCCACGGGTGGGGATCACCGACCCATACAACATCCCTAGGGTTGTTGTTTTCCCTGCACCATTGGGGCCGAGAAGACCCAGGATCTCGCCAGGGTTGAGGGTAAAGCTGACGCCTTGAACGACCTGACGCTCACCATAGGTTTTCCACAGGTCGTAGGCTTTGAGCGCTGTTGGTTCCGTGACTTGTCTTGTCGCAGCAAGTCTCATATAACTTTGGTTGAATTGCAGGTTGGTTAGTGGTCACGTTTTAGTATCGAGTTCTAGCAAAAAGCACAGCTTTGATACTGTTTGTTTTCCTGTCTATTGTAATACAAGTTGTAGTATAAAAAGACGCTTAATAACTGCTAATTTTTTAGGCGTGAAGCTTGTGGCGATCGCTTCCAACTACCTTAGCCGTAACAAAATTCACTAAACTTCCCCCCATCAGGTGATCAAAACTTCTCAGGCACAAAGTACCTTCTCTAAGGTTGCTCTTTGTGCCTGGTGGGGTTAAAAACATTCAAAAATGCGATCGCCTTTCCAGTCCTGCTGAAGGCGATCGCTTATGCCGTTGAATGCAACTGGGCACGATTCGTGGAGTTACCGTTGACTTAGTCCTTGCCAGTCACCTTATTCACTAGGTCTTTCGCCCCTTCAACAATACCTTCGGAGGGCTGACTTTCCTTATACTGCTTCAAATCTTCCTCATAAATCTTGTCTAGTCCTTTAGGATCTGTGATTGCCTTTGCCTCCTCGCTGTAAGCCTTTTGTCGGTCTTCTTCTCGAAGCCCTGTGCCATGACTAAGCGTATAGGCACGGTCAATAGCTTCCTCCGAGCGAGCTGGAGAATTTAGAGGCTTGTCTGATAGAGCTAAAGCGGGTTGATTAGCAAAAATCAACAAACTTGATAAACTCAGCAAACTCACTAGACCCATAACTAAGACACGCTTGCCCAAAACTCTCGCTATTGCTGAAAAAATTCGCTGCATAACAATCATTCTCCTAGTTTTCTTTAAAATTCGCCTTTACAAGACGATTAGAGCGATTTTGAGGCTCAAACCTCCATCGCACCCTTGAGATATCCTACGGTTCTGGCGATCCCCGCCCCTTCTGCCGGAAGATACATTCAAGCCCTCTAAAGAGTTACAGATTGTTTCAACAACCTTGTCAACGTTCGGTTTTTATTAGCTAAAGGCTAGCCATGATTCATCCCTAGGCACCAATCCCATCCCGCCACCCCCCTATCTAGAACTAATGGGGAGCAGAGGAGCAGAGGAGCAGGGGAGCAGCGGATGAAAATAACCAACCCTATTCATCCTTCATACTTCATCCTTCATACTTCATCCTTCATACTTCACCCTTCATACTTCACCCTTCATACTTCACCCTTCATACTTTCTCCCCTACTCAAAACTCAGGACTCAGGACTCAGAACTCAGGACTCACACTTTCTCCACCTGACTGGCTTGTTCAAACGCTTCAAGGATCTGACGAGGAATCGCCTTGGGACGCATAGAGGAAGTGTCTACCCAAACCCACAACGCCTCTGCTGTCACCAGCCGTTGCTCCTCGCCTTGTTGGTGAATTTCGTAACGCCGGATGGCACGCGGGCCCCGCAGTTCTTGTAGCCAGGTTGTAACTTCCAGGATGTCACCCGCCACAGCGGGACGGAGATAGTCAATCTCGATGCGCCGCATTACGAAAATGCCACCGAATTCTTGGTATTTAGCGTGGTTGAAGCCGAGATGCTCGGAATGTTCAACTGCCGCTTGTTCGAGATAGTGTTGGTAGACAGAGTTGTTGACATGCCCCAAAGCGTCCATCTCGTGATACCGCACGCGTAATTGGGTGGTAAATTTTTGCATTGGGGTTTTAGTCTTCTGTTGATTGGGCTACAACTGCCACTTTAGAGAAAAATTTGGATAAGTTGCTTGAAGTCTACATCACCTAGCAAGTGAAATTAGGGAAGCGATCGCCTAGAAAAATCGCGCCTCCTACTGATGCTGATATTCTCTCCAAGAAGTCTTGTCTTCAACCTGCTTTGCTACTTTGCCAGGATTTGTCGCGGCACAGTTTGTAACTCATGTGTAATAAAGTAAGTTACAAGCTGCTTGCGATACCGTCAAGAATAGGCTTGAGCATTTTCCAACTACAGTGAATGTATGTCTATTGTTGTGGCTGAGAACCTGAGTAAGGTCTATCCGGTAGCCGTAAAAGAACCGGGGATTAAAGGAACACTAACTCACTTTTTTCGCCGCACCTATCGCCCAGTTAAGGCAGTGCAAGACGTTTCCTTTGAGATTGCAGCGGGTGAAGTGGTAGGGTTTCTTGGTCCCAACGGTGCCGGAAAAACCACTACCCTAAAAATGTTGACGGGGTTGATTCATCCCTCTAGCGGTAAGGTACGCGTTGCAGGGCATGTTCCTTTCCGGCGTCAACCCAACTTCTTGCAGAAGATTACGCTGGTGATGGGGCAAAAGCAGCAATTACTTTGGGACTTACCCGCCCTAGATTCGTTGAAAATTAATGCCGCCGTCTATGGACTTTCTCATAAAGAATCTCGCGATCGCATCGGCAAACTTACAGAAATGCTTTCTCTAGAAGGCAAGCTCACCCAACCCGTGCGGAAACTCTCCCTAGGGGAACGGATGAAAGCCGAGTTATTAGCCGCCCTCCTCCACAACCCCCAGGTCTTGTTTCTCGATGAACCAACCCTCGGATTGGATGTCAACGCCCAACTAGGAGTCCGGGACTTTTTGCGCGACTACAATCGCAACACAGGTGCCACAGTACTCTTGACCAGTCACTACATGGCAGATATTACCGCCCTCTGCCAGCGGGTGCTACTGATTCACGCCGGTCAACTGATTTACGATGGCAGCTTAGAAGGATTACTCGATCGCTTTGCTCCCTATCGCGAGGTAAAAGTAGAGCTGGCTGATGAATTATCCGCCCAAAAGCTTTCCCGCTTTGGGGAATTGGAAAGCGTAACAGGTCGAAACGTACGTTTTTTGGTACGGCGAGATCAACTCACCCGCACCGTATCCCGAATTTTGACAGAGCTAGAAGTGCTGGACTTAACAGTGACAGAACCACCTATCGAAGAAGTGATTGGTCGAGTATTCCAGGCGGGAGTAGTTCATGAAACAGGTAATTAAAAAAGCCACCGCCTTTCTCTCGGTTTACTACGCCTATATGTTGGAGTATCGGGCGGAATTATTGTTATGGGCATTATCCGGAACATTGCCGCTGATTTTGATGGGCGTCTGGGTAGAAGCCTCCGAAGAAGGGCAATTTGGGTTAACTCCTACCGATTTCGTCCGTTACTTCCTGATCGTTTTCCTCATCCGTCAGTTCACAGTTGTTTGGGTGATTTGGGAGTTTGAAAAGGAAGTTGTAGAAGGGAAGCTTTCCCCACGTCTATTGCAGCCGATTGACCCGGTATGGCACCACGTCGCCTCGCACCTCTCAGAACGACTAGCGCGTCTGCCCTTTGCCCTAGGGTTAGTAGGATTTTGTTTCCTGCTTTATCCCCAAGCTGCATGGGTGCCGAATCCGGGGCGGGTATTGCTGTTTCTTCCCGTCTTAGCGTTGGCATTTGCCCTGCGCTTCCTCATGCAGTACACCTTTGCTCTGTTTGCCTTCTGGACAGAACGTGCTAGTGCAATTGAGCAATTTTCCCTGTTGTTCTATCTATTTCTTTCTGGCTTAATTGCGCCTCTAGAAGTGTTTCCTCCCACCGTCCGAGAAATAGCTTTATGGACTCCATTTCCGTACATGATTCATTTCCCCGCCTCAATTTTGATTGGTTTACCAGTCAATATAGTGCGAGGGCTGTTAGTGATGCTGGGTTGGGGGATAGTGTTTTTCATCTGCAACCGCTGGCTTTGGCGCAAAGGGTTGAAGCAATATTCTGGAATGGGAGCTTGAGGGGAAAGGATGAAGGGGGAAGTATGAAGGGTGAAGTATGAAGTATGAAATAGGCGATTGGAATAATGGCTAATCGTCGTCAATTTTTCTCTCCCCTGCTCCCCTGCTCCCCTGCTCCCCTGCTCCTCTGCCCCCCTGCCCCCCTCTCACAGGTGTAGGTTTTTTACAATCAAGCGGAGTTGAAGAAAGTCACAGTTGTAGTCGCAGACAAAGGACCCAAAGAAAGTGGAAGACCATTAAGTAAATCAGCTAAAAGAGTCAGAAAGCC